>ERZ1035032.66-NODE-66-length-77927-cov-39.163024_pt1 | contig 77927 bp, 68 predicted proteins | sample MGYA00520693_ERZ1035032 | MGnify/ENA primary metagenome ERZ1035032 (study PRJEB33766, sample SAMN09781740) | gut metagenome | biome: gut microbiome | host: Homo sapiens | place: Madagascar | study: EMG produced TPA metagenomics assembly of the PRJNA485056 data set... | reverse complement strand
ATAATTATTCTATTTATAGTTTCTTTTTTATTTTCAGATATTTTTATAATAATAAAATAACATATTGATTCTGTGTATGTCTATTGCTATAATACTTTAATCAACATTTAAGGAGATTTCACATGTCGTTAAAATATAAGCTTCCTGCATTAGATATGAAAAAAACCGTCTTTTGGAATATGGCCGGCAGCGTGTGCAATGCTGCAAACACCATACTAATGACCATGGTAATAACCCGCATATGTGGCGCCGCAATTGCCGGAATATATACACTCGCCCTTGCAGTAGCCGAGATGCTCGGTCCCATCAGTACATTTCAGGTCAGAAATTATCAGGCCAGTGATGTCAAAAGGGTTTTTAATTTTCATGAATATCTATACTCCAGATTCATCAGTATCCTGCTTACCCTTTTCATCTGTATTGGATGGATATTTATACATGGCTATTCCAATGACAAAGCACTCCTCATACTGCTTTGTACTGTATTCAAATTTTTGGAGGCATATGAGGATGTCTACTATGGTCAGTTGCAGGTAAATAACAGATTAGATATTGTCGGACGTGTATTTGCTCTTAGAGTGGTTTTTGCCACCATTGTTTTTATTGTATTACTCGCTTTTACAAAGAACATATTTATTTCTTATTCCGTATATATTGTTTTTTCTATTGTATGGACCTTGCTTATCACGCTGCCATATGCCAACAATTTTATTTGTAAAGATGTGACAAGACTACACAATATCCTAAAACTGCTAAAGGAATGCCTGCCTCTGTGTATCACACAGTTTTTACTGGCATATATCATATCCTGTCCTAAATATGCTTTGGACAAATTTTATTCTTCCGAGATACAGACATATTTCACCACCATTTTCATGCCGGCTTCTATTGTAAATCTGTTTACTTTAATAATATACAGACTTTATATCACCAAAATGGCGGATGATTGGAACTCCGGCAATATCAGCGCATTTCTGAAATATACCGAAAGAATAGTTCTTATTACTTTCTTTATTGGAACACTTGCTACTGTAGTAGGATGGTTTATAGGACTTCCTATTTTGGCATGGTTCTATGGTCTGCCGGAAATAATGAACTATAAAGCTGCTCTAATCATCATACTGATAGGTGGCACATTTAATGCATTGACCGGCTGGTTCAACACTGTATTCACTATTATACGAAAGCAGCAAATAATACTGTATATAAACCTGTTTGCATTTGTCATTTCACTGTTAATTATTAATCATTTAGCAAAACAATTCCGTATGAACGGAGCTGCTTTCGGGTATGCCCTGATTATGTTTATATTATCATTTATTCAGACTCTAACATTTATATATTTTATTTTTTCACAGCAAAAAAAGCAGAAGAGCAATTAACCTTGTTCTTCTGCTTTTTACCTTAATAAATCACTACATGTGTTCCTGCAGGTATATTATAATATATCCACTTTGCATTTTCAATTTCAAGTCTTACACATCCATGCGACAACGGTATACCTACTCTTCCATCCTGCAGTGTTCCATTCTTGTGATACAGCACACTGTGGAACAGATAATTTCCCTTAAACTGTGTGAAATAGAAGCATCTTGAATTTCCGGAATCAAAGTAGTAGCCTTTAGCCGCCACATTAAATTCTCCTGGAACTGTCGGTGTAGAAGCCTTTCCCGGTGCACATGACCAAATATATCTCTGTGACCACTTCCCCTTTCTTCCTGAGTACACTCCGACCACGCATGAAGCTCTGTCTACCAGGATTAAATAATTTGTTGAACTGCTATATCCCTGTGCATATCTATCCATACGGGCTGTATCTATCCATCTTCCATCTGTCTGCAGATAATACCAGCAATTATCTACAAATTGCCAGCCTGTAAGCATCACTCCACTTCCGTTTAAATAATACCACTGACCATTCACATATTGCCAGCCTGTGGTCATCGCTCCACTTCCATCCAGATAATACCATACGCCATCATTAAGCCAGCCTGTGACCATAGCACCTGTTCCATCAAATATGTATCTGTCAGCCTTTTCCACGGCATCATTATTTATTACTTTTTACTCATTTTTCTTATTATTCACCAAAATCAAGCACCTCTGCCAGATGATTATGTCGCTCTTCCGGCTTCGGTAGCTTCATATAATCATGATATACAGTAGTGAGGTATGAATCCAGATTACCAGGTGCCGGAAATACAGTATCCTCAAATCGGATATCCTTTAGTGGGAATATCACATCTGTTCTCACGAGCACGCTCTCTGTATCCATAGCGCTATAATCTGTCAGATAATTTTGCGATGCATTGTATGCTGTTGCAGTCTTCAGATATTTATCGTACAGTTTGAGTTTATTAATTCTAAAAGCCTTCATCAGAAAATGAACAAATTTGCAACCAAAACCTACTACCGCTCTTTTTACTCTGCTATATCCATTAGGAAATACAGGTTCATCAATCTCACTCAATATAATAAGTCTCGAATAAAGCCATGCCTTTCGTGTAATCTTTTTGCGCATCGCAATATCATCAGGTACATAGTCCAACGGAAATACATCGACAAAGATTCCCTGCTCATAACCTTCTGTTGTACCTGCTTTTTCTTTAAATCTGGTTCCTTTTTTCGATACCTTAGCAAAACAAGATGAATATTTAGGAGTATTATAAATATCCAATAAATCATATTTCTGTGGCATGGCATGAGGCATAATATGTATAAATCTGTTGTATTCCTCTCTTCTCATACATATGTCAATATCATCATCCCACGGTATAAAACCTCCATGTCTGACTGCACCGAGTGCTGTACCATATGCTATAAAATACTCAATATTGTTTTCTTTGCAAACTTTATCAATGTCCTTCAGTATTTCAAGTATTGTCAGCTGAAGCTTTCTCAAAATCTCCGAATCATAATCAGCCATTAAAATAATTCCTCCTGCTACGTCATTTCAATCACTTTGTCTGAGACTATATCCCATGTATAGTTACTCTTTAGCTTATCATAGCATTTTATGCAAGCCATTGTCCGCTCATCATCCTTATCAATTATCTCTGTCAAAGCGTCATATACCCTCTGTTTTTCATTATTCTTGATAATCATGCCATAATCTCTGCTTGTAATCATCTCCTTGGAGCCGCCTCTCTCCGTTGTAATTACATAGCAGCCACATGCCACAGCCTCAAGCACCGATGTTGAAAAGCCTTCTGAAAACGATGGCAGACAGAATATATCACTATCAGAAAGCATACTTATAATGTCTTCAAATGCAAGTCTTCCCAAAGGAATAATATGCTCTGCTTCATGTTCCTTTACATATTCGTTTAAATTGCCATCACCGGCCAGAAACAAATACACATCGTCTCTTTGAGCACAGAGCTGTTCTACTGATTCAATCAAAGGAATTATTCCTTTTTCCTCCAGTAATCTGCCTGTAAATGCTATCACTCTTGCACTTGATGGTATATTGTATATCTGTCTGAAGTCAGTTTTTTTATTTTTCTTAATCAGCTCAATAGCATCAAGATCTATAGCATTATAAAGTACGCCATTCGCATTTATCCCAAAATGTTTCAGCCATTCGCAGCTGGCTTCTGATACACCATAGTATTCTTTACAGTAATGATAGTCTATTCTTGTAATAAAGTGCTCCCACGCACCGCCTACCGCATCCAATATTCTGTTATGAACAGACAGGTGGCTAGTTCCATGATCAATAACAATCGCTCTTTGCTTATGCCGCTTAGCATATCTCACGCCACAAATTGAATGAAGATAAAACCTGGTATTAACAATCACCATGTCATATTGTTCCTTCTCAATCTTCTTATAAAGTCTTCTGTACGTACCTGTCCAGAATTTCAGCACAGGATACCGTCCATCTAACAGATTAATAGATGGCAGACGAAACACCTTTATCTTATCGATAACCTCATAATTAGTTTTACTGCTTACATCTGAAGTAACTACTGTGACTTCATTACCTTTCTCGATCAATTTCTGAGCCAAATTGTATGTGTATCGTTCCACTCCACCTAAATGCGGAAGAAACTGAGCTGCAAATATACAATACCTCTTCATTAGCTTCTATTGCTCCTCATCTTCTAATCTACTGATTGTTTTGCCAATAGCAATCTCCTGAACCAGCTCATCAATCTTATTTTCAAGCTGAGAGCACTTTATAGATACCAAAAACTGATGAATCAACAATACAAAAATTATAAATAAAAAAATAAAGTTCGTTGTCGAATATATGTCAAGCGCCTTCGCTGCCAGTGTTGCGATCTGTGGAAAAATACTCAAAATAAGCAATATTACACCAAATAATATCCAGAAAATAGTATTCTCAATCTGAACTTTTGCATTTCTAACCTTCCTTACAATTCCACCAAGCGTAAATAATGATACTAATATTAAAACACATCTGAAAGTAATCGTCATTTTTCTATCCTCTTTTTCTAAAATTCTGAATTACTATAATCGAAATCAACATCCTAACCATATAGCTAATAGATTTAAACGCATTCAGGTAGCTTTCACCTGTGGTTCTCTCATCCATGGTGGCCTGTACCTCTGCAACAGATGCACCATTTTTTATGAGGAATGAAACTGTATCAGGCTCCGGACCATAATTAATGTTTGTAGCACACTCTTTTATCATTTTTGAATTAAACATTCTCATTCCGGATGTCGGATCCTTAACGCGCTTGCCTGTAGTGATTTTTATAGCTGTTGATATCAATCTGCTTCCCAGCATTCTCATTGAGAGGGGTTTTTTCTTTTCTGCAAATCTCGATGCAATTACAATATCAACTCCACTCTCGGATATCTTCTTCATATCGCTAATAAACTCCGGTCTATGCTGTCCGTCTGCATCAAACTGGACTGCGTATTTATATCCCATCTTGTAAGCATATTTCATACCGGCCCTAAATCCACCAGCAAGGCCAAGATTGATAGGCAAATCAATAAGATTAAAATTATTCTGTTCGCATATCTTCTTCGTATTGTCTTTTGAGCCATCATTAACTACGACATAATCAAACTCCGAATAATTTTCTTCAAGATTCTTTACAACATTTTCTATACTGCCTTCTTCATTATAAGCAGGAATAATAATTAAAACATCTTGTCGTTTATGCATTATACTACCTCTTAATACTCTAATATCTATTTATCATTAAACTATATAAATTATATATATATGCAGCTAAGACTCATTATGGCCAGTGCAAAAATACAATTCTTTATCTTTTCGCCTATCGACAGCTTATTGTAAAACAGACAATACAATCCCGGAAACAGTACCGGAATCAGATATCTGCTCTGACAGCCTAAAATAGTATCGCTTCCAACTGCTGTAAAATCGAGATACAGCGCTGTAGCAACAGCCATAACAGTCAGAAGACAGCTAACACAGGTTACACTCCTATATACTATTGCCGATTTTACGGTGCATGCAAACTTTCTTTCATTATCAATGATTGCAATAACAATCACTATAATCATCACCGCTACTCCAAATCGGCCAATTCCATAATATGACATATGTGTGGTATAGCTTGGTATCAAATCTATAGAAAAATACTGCCACAGAAATCTGAACAGTACCTCAATATACCTTATCGGATGTGAGAAAATATATATCAACTGCGCAGTTGAATTTATATCACTTCCACCTCTCATATCACCGGCTGACACATTTGCAGATACATTATAAAGTATCGGAAGTACAAACGTACATAATCCGGCAAACATTCCCGCAAGAGCAATAAGCCTAGATTTTACCGCTTTTTCAATTTTCTCTGATGGTATAAGTAAAAACGGAATAAATACAACCACATATATAGCTTTAGGCAGAATTGATAAAAAAGCAATACCTACAATCTTAACAAAATCAAATGTGCTTATCTTCTCATCGCTCTCCATTATACCATAAAGTTTTGCAAATGCAAGACACAGCCATGATGTCACCCACAAATCATGGGCATAATTGCTTGTAAGAAAAATATTTGTCGGAATCAAAGCAATTGCAGCACAAAACATCTTGCCCATTCTGAAAATATCTGCAAATGGGAGTCCTGCCAATCCGGCAACATATATTCCAAAAGTGAATAATCCGGCTTACCGGACTAGGATTCTCACAACGTAACATCATGGCAAGTTGTGGTGTTTCACAAAAAAGCTGTCGTTAAAGTTCAAAAACGTGCCAGAGAACTAAATATCTCTTGGCCTCTTGATGAATCAATGACCGACACAGAGCTTCAAAAGCTTATGTTCTCGAAAGAGAGCAAGGTATCTGCCAACAAGCGGATACCGTTGAAATCTTAAAGGCTTACGTATTCGTAGGTGTAATGACTTACAACCAGTATGCGTATGTAGAAGCCTTTCTGGATATGAAGCAGAAATCATGGATCACTGCTCATGTCCATATGTACGAGTTCTTTGGCGGTGTTGCCAGAATTCTCGTACCAGATAACTGCAAGACAGCATTTGTTCACAATGGTGGTTGGAAAGACCAACAGATCAATGAAACTTATCATGAAATGGCTGAACACTATGGCACAGCCATCATCCCTGCCCGTGTCAGGACACCAAAGGATAAGCCGAATGCAGAAGGAACGGTAGGAAATATCTCCACCTGGATAACAGCAGCACTCCGAAATGAGCAGTTCTTTTCCCTTGCCGAATTAAATCGTGCAATCAGAGAAAAACTGGAACAATTCAATCGTAGGCTCTTTCAAAAAAAAGAGGGCAGCCACTGTCCAGTTCAATTATCACATATCCGTGGATGGAATGCTATACTCAGTTCCATATGAATACATCAAAAAGAAAGTTGATGTAAAGGTAACAGATACCACCATTGAAATTTTTTACAACCATAACCGCATCGCTTCCCACCGTCGTCTGAAAGGACGCCCTGGGCAGTACAGCACCATTACAGAGCATATGCCAGAAGACCACCAGAAGTATCTGGAGTAGAATGGCGATCGCTTCCGCAAATGGGCTGAACGGATTGGTATAAACACGTATACTGTGGTCAATGCAATACTGGCCTCCAAACGTGTGGAACAACAGAATCTTTTTATCACTGGTGCTACAGGCTGCGGTAAAACTTACATGGTCTGTGCCTTTGGCATGGAGGCTTGTAAGCAGTATTTCAATACCAAGTATGTCCGTCTTCCTGATCTGCTTATTGATCTGGAGATGGCACGGACAGATGGCAGTTACAAAAAAGTCATGGCTAAGTATGCCAATCCTGTTGTCCTGATTCTGGATGAATGGCTTCTGTTGAAACCAACAGATTCGGAACAGAGGGATATCTTTGAACTGCTCCACCGAAGACGCAAAAAATCTTCAACGATTTACTGCTCCCAGTATGAATTTGAGGAATGGTATGACCAGCTCGGTGGTGATGACAGTCCTCTGACAGATGCAATCATTGACCGTATTGCCCATGATAGTTACCGAATAAATATCACGAGCATTGATGCTGAACATGATAGATCAATGCGTGAGGTATATGGCTTGGATAAAGCATTACGCGAGTAAACTCATATACTTACATAGGTGATTTCCACTTCCGGACATCTGCTTCCCAAATTTCTGGAAGTGCGATTTCATCGCACAAGAATATTCACTTAATATCCTCAACTGTTTGCCTTATACTTTCCTCTTCATTATATGCCGGAATTATTATTAATTTTTTCATTAAATACCTCTTTCTATTTTAACTGCTTGCGATAAGTGTTTGTATAATAAACGGCTGCATTAGTATTGATATAAACACAGCTTTATAAGACAATCCTTTTTCTATTTTTATACAATCAGATTGCATACCTATAAAAAGCAATGGTAAAACTGGTAAAAAATATCTTCCTTGAACTCCATTAATTGTATATGTCGTTATTGGTGTCCAATCCAACAATAATGCCATGCACACCAGAGCAATCGACACTGCAACAATAATCAACATTCCTACTTTAATAATTCTGTTAGAAGAATAATTTTTTTCTTCTGAAAATGTTACCATTAAAATGCACATAAATAATGTTATTATTATCCACCAAGGAACAGCTATTGAAAACCAACCTAGACCTCCTCCAAAAGTTTCATAAAAATATTCGGACCCCATTGAAATTAATGTTCCCCAAAATATTTTTGGCAATATATAAATATGATCTAACAAATATCCTATACTATAACTTTCACCACTTGTCCACCATAAATCACTGCTAGAACACATTTTACTTATACTACTACCTGCATTTCCTAGATACCCACCTATCATAAAAAGTACTGAAATTCCTAAAATACCAATACAAATTTTAAATATTTTTTTATTTTCCTTTTTTTTAATCAATCCTATCAATGGTAATAGTAAAATCATTGGTGCATATGCTCCAGACTTAGCCTGAATTAAAAGAATAGACACTATTAATAGCACAAAAAAATCTATTTTATTTGCATTGTCCATTAATACACACATAGCTAAAGAAATGAATATGAATGCCAAAACTATTATCATACAATCGTACGAATATGACGTTAATTGTTGTATAGTAATAGGTAAAATGGATATAAGCAATATCATTTCTTTACAAATCGGAATTTTTCTTATTGCATAATATATGCCTAATACTGCAAAAAGATAATTCAAGAAAGCTCCTATAAGGAACGTTATTATTGAATTTAGTCCTAAAAGGCGTCCTAATAAAATTCCAATACCAGAAAAAAAGTACAAATATTGTTTTGCATTTAAAGGCGTACGCCCTACATCTATCAAGCTATTATCATTTCCATTATCAAAAATCAAATTATAAAAATAATTATTGTATTTTTCTCTATTAAATGACTTATGAAAAAAAGTATTGTTATTATCATCATCTCCATATAAATGATCATAATCACACTTTCTCATATAAACATTACCATCTTCACTTTCCCCTAATATCTGATTGGACATATAATAAGCTGTTTCCATATGTCTCATCTCATCCGGTGTTTCATATTCAGGAATAAACATAAAATAAACAATCCCTAATACTATTGCTATTGGTATAAAAAGCATACTGATTGATTTTTTTTCTTTTATAAATAGTATATAATATGTTATAATTATCATAACACCAATCAATATAGCACATACCAAACACGCTAATGAAAAATAGTCTAATGAATTAGATATCATTCCAATTTTTAAAGAATATTGTTTTTCTTTATTATTATACTTTAAATTATCTGATTCTCCATTTCCGACATAAAATGTCAACTTATCCCTATTACTCATATTTTTAAAAGATATGTGAACTATAATTTTATTATTTTCATTCCTATATATGGTTTTATCCAATTTAATAGTCATTTTTTCATTATCTTCTATATCTTTTAAATGTAAATTTTTATGTTCTATAACCTTATCGTTTTCATCTAAAATTTCAATATTCATATCTCCTGCTCCAGCATTATCATTGCCATATGTAGCTGGATACAAAATTATTCCTACAACATCATGGGTATACAATTCTATCGTCTGCTTGATGTCATTGTTATTTTTCAATTCTCCCATTGCACTCACATTAGAATCATTAAGAATAACTTCTCTGTCTTTTAGATCTACTTTATACACATATTCACAAAACAAGACATAAATAATCAATATTATTCCCAATAAAAAGTATTTTTTTCTTTTTATTGTTTTATTTTCCACCAATTTTCTCATAAATTTATACCCTTTCAATTATTTGCATTATAGTGGCTCAGTTGTCAAGACAAAAATCTAAGATTTTTATAATGAACTGATATTGTAGATAAGTTACAAGGAACATGGGGAGGATAGTGAAACTCTCCCCTGAACCATTCTATGCTAAGCTACATATGGCAACAGCATTGCCGGATAATAGCATTCAGCCGGTGTCAGATAGGCTTCTTCATACTTGAAGCTACGAAACCAGCGCTCAATCATGATATTGTCCGCCCAGCGGCTTTTTCCATCCATGCTTTGGCGGATGCCGTTTTCTTTTACGAAATCAATATATTGCTGACTTGTAAACTGACATCCTTGGTCAGAATTCAGTATCTGTGTTTTTGCCACCTTAAATGCTTTTTTCAAAGCATTGATGACCATTCTGGTATCAAGCGTATCATCAACTTCCCAGCCGACAATACAGCGGCTGTGCCAGTCGATAACATCTGTCAGATATAAAAAGCCACGCTTGATCGGAAAATATGTAATATCAATAGACCATGCCTGATTTGGCTTGTCTATGACGGCATTTCTAAGGAAATAAGGACATACCTTAGCCTGTTGCATCCGCTTGGAAAGATTCATTTTCGGATAGATTGGATAAATATCCATTTCATTCATGTAATGTCTGGTTTTGCGTCAACCGACATGATAACCACGTGCCTTCAGCTGTGCGGACATCTGTCTTGCACCCCATGCAGGGTTATCGATATGAAGATGATCAATAATCTCTTTGCAGGCAAGTTCGGCTTCTGATACAGGCGTCCCCTTGTGGTAAATGCTTGTTCGGTTGATATCAAACAGCTTTGCTCACAGATTCATGATGGTATAAAATAACATCATTTCTGACAACATTATAATATCCTGCCTCTACTAATTTAAAGCAGAATTCTACATCATTGTAGGTAACTGGCATTTCCTCGTTAAAGCCATTAACCTGCTCAAACTTACTTGCCTTTACCAGTAAACACGCTGCAGTAACTGTCAGCCAGTTATAATCTATCTTGTTACGTCCGAAATAGTATATATTGTCATCACTTAATCCTGCAAATGCATGAACCGGACCATTTGCTATGTTAATAACACCTATATGCTGTATCAGCCTACTATTTGGATAAAGAAGCTTCGCTCCAACTGCTCCAACATGCTCTAATTCTGTTATGATTCTCCTGTTTCTTTTTTTAACACTTTTCTTCCTCTTATTTATTATTCCTTAATTCCAAAATCAGATCTGTCTAAAGACAAATTACAGTTATAGTATGGATCGCCATCCTTCAAAATTTCAGACCATCTATCCTCAAAAAGTTTAATTTCACCTTGAAAACGCTTGATCTTTTCAGGAGTATCTTCCATTCCTCTTGATTTCGACTCATAGTGATACAATTCTGCATACGGATTAAACACAACCAGTTTTCTAAGTTTACGTATTTTCATGCAATAGTCTACATCATTAAACGCCACCTTAAAAGCTTCTGTCAATCCTCCTACTTTCTCATATAATGTTTTTTTCGTCATCATACATGCAGCCGTAACAGCACTGTAGTCTTGTGCACATACCAGTCTTGCAAAATATCCCGGTTCGCCTCTGTCAAAACCTATAAAGGTATGCCCTGCTATTCCTCCAAAGCCTACTACTACGCCACCATGCTGCACCGTATTATCATTATAATACAGTTTCGCACCTACAATTCCTACATCATCCCTCATGCAATATCCCAATAATTCAGATATACAATCAGCATTAATTATTTCTGTATCGTTATTCAAAAGTAACAGATATTCTCCTGATGCACTTTTAACACCAAGATTATTTATGGCAGAATAATTAAAATCGCCTTCATAATATACGATTTTCACTTTTGAATTTTCTTTTTGTAATTTCTTATAGTATTCAAAAGTTTCTTCACAACTGTTATTTTCAACAATTATAAACTCATAATTTCGATATGTCGATTTTTTCTCAATAGACCGTATACATTTTTCCAGATCACCTATGTGATCTTTATTAGGAATAATTATCGAAACCAGCGGTTTCTCTTTCCAATGATATATTGTCCTGTAAGTTCCATAAAATGGTCCCATCTCAGTAGTTGCCGGTATTCCAATTCTCTTATAATGGGCTTCTACAGCATTCTTTCCCGCCTCGAACGCATAAAGTTTACTTTCAGGATTCTCCGCTGTAGAGTTCTCATGACATCTCCAATGGTATAATATCTTAGGAATATGATATATATTTTCAGTCTGCTCTACACACCTTAAAATAAAATCGTGATCCTGTGCTCCATCGAATTCACTATTCAATAATCCTACTTTTTCAACAATATTTCTTTTTACAACAAATAAATGGCAGATATAATTTATAGAACACAATAAATCCAAATTAAAATCCGATTTAAAATGAGGTTGGAAACGTTTCTTTCCAGACATATTTATCTTATCCTCATCTGTATAAATTATCTCGCAGTCTGGGTTTTCTTCCATGACCTTTGCACATTCATACAATGCATTTGGTGCAAGCAGATCATCGTGATCTCCAAATACTATAAAATCTCCTGTAGCGATATTAATTGCACCATTAGTATTTTCCGAGATTCCCAAATTCTTTTCTAATGTAACGAACTTAATTCTTTTATCACTGTCTGTATATTTTTTTAATGTATCTGTAAGTGGAGAATCCTCACCAACAGTATCAATGCTGCCATCCGCCAAGCATAATTCCCAATTAGAATATGTCTGGTTTAATACAGAATCTACCATTTCATCTAAATATTTTAACGGTGTTCTATATAATGGAATTACAATACTAAATTTATAATCATGCCCAAACTTAACATTGCGCTGCCTATTAAGTTCATCTGCATTGGGCTCATGTATCTTAATCCAATGCTCATATTTAAATGCATTTTCTTTAAATAATTTGCGCTTAATTTTTCTAAGTGTATTTTTTACACCAAATCTTCTAAACGAACCTAATACTTTTCTTAGCAAGCTTCTGTGCTTTGTAATGTCCTGTACTATTCCATTTCCCACTTTGTATACTTCTTCAGTCTTTGATGTATACAGTTTAATATCAAAATAATCTTTTTTATTTATTCGTACAATAGCTTTAATTCCAACTCTTTTATTAGAATCAACCTCTGAATACTCATTCATAACATCTTTTCTGTATATCCACTCCACATCCGCCTCTAATTTCTTCCCGTTTTGTAAGAAATCAATTCGAACATCCTCATTAGAAATCGCCCAGCCTTGTACAGAAAATCCATTTCCAACCCATTTAACAGCATCTATGTTATAATTGATTATATTTTCTATTTTTTTTAATTTACCTACCGAACAGTTCCATAATATACTATTGTCATTTTCAAGTTCTATTGTCAAATTTAATTGATTTCTTTCTTTCCAATTTTCCGGAAGCTCTATTTCGGCAATAATCTCCTCATCAATATATATACCAATGGCTTTATATCTTTCTTTTATTTCATTACCATTATTTATTTTAAATAAACACTCCACTTTATTTGTATCCATTTTGGCTAATACGTTTTTACATTTTGCATCACCTTCACTTATAACACCATAGATATAAATTTTATTAGGATTATACAAATCAAATCGTATAATTCGTGTCATAAATTTTACTTTTCTCATTCTTAACCTCATCTATTTACATTGCATCTTCATTGACTTCTCTTACAACACCGGTTATTTCTACACTTGAAACACCATGACTAAATGACATGTCTATCCAAGGATCATCCTTTCCGAAATAGAATACATCATCAACCTGTCTGCCATTTGTAGCTATAATATTGACATTTGCATCTTCTGCTATTATTTTCAAATCACTTAGCGAAATCGTTGTCTCCTCTACCGGATCATATCTCACATGCTGACATTTTGTTGGGAACTCATATATCTGTTTAAATTCACTTCCATCCATCGGCATGACCTGAGTAAATGTGGCTCTCTCATTAAATCCTGTCCCATCATCAAAGTAAAGTTTTGATAATTCATCATTCTCGCTCTTCTTAAACTGATATGCATCGCACACTTTCTTGGCTTCACCAATCATTTTAAGACGTCCATGATCCAACCAAACTACTGTATCACACATTTCACGTATCTGAGCTATAGAATGTGAAACAAAAAGCACTGTAGTTCCACCGCTCATTAATTCAAGCATTCTTTTCTTACTCTTTTCCTGAAAGTCTGCATCTCCGACGGCTAGTATTTCATCAACAATCAGTATTTCCGGATTTACAACTGTCGCCACCGAAAAAGCCAGTCTCATAAGCATTCCTGAAGAATAGTTTCTAATCGGCTGTTCTATAAACTCTCCAAGCTCAGAGAATTCAAGAATTTCATCAAACTTTTCATCCAAAAACTCTTTTGAATATCCCAGTATTGCACCATTAAGATATATGTTTTCTCTACCGCTAAGATCCATATCAAAGCCACTACCGAGTTCCAGCATCGGAACAATATTACCATGTGTTAAAACAGCGCCCTCTGTAGGCTTCATAATCCCTGAGATTACCTTCAATATTGTACTTTTTCCGGCTCCGTTGTGACCTACTATTCCCACAACCTCACCTTTTTTCACATTGAAGCTCACATCTTTAAGTGCCCAGAATTCCTCATATTTGAGTTTCCCCTTCACTTTTTGGATCATAAACTCTTTCAGGCTATTCAATTTGTCATTTGCCATTCGAAAGCATATAGACACATCTTTTACTTCTATCATGTTCATAGGTCATACTCCTTAATGCTTACAGATTGAAAATAAACTTGTCCTCGTTCTTTTTAAAGAACCAGAAACCAAGTATGAATGGTACAACTGATAGCAGAATACAATATAAATAATGCTGTGGTGACGGTGATACCCCATCTATGAGAATGCTTCTCACAAAGTATATAAACTGATACATCGGATTACAATGAAAAGCTTTTAATAATATAGGTGAAGTAATAATATTTTCTGTATAGAAAATAGGTGTCGCATAGAGCCACACTGTGCTCAGTACATTCCATATAAACTGCGTATCCTTAAAAAACACCATTGACGTACTAAGGAAATAGCTCATTCCCAGACTAAATATCATCATGCATATGATAGGGAACGGCAATAATATAAATGCCGGTCTAGGCCATAATCCAGTAACAAATGTCACTATGAGCAAAGGGATAAGTGAAAATCCAAGGTTTACTAATGATGACATTGCCCTTGACAGAGGATATATATATTTAGGTACATATACCTTTGTTATAAGTGAAGAGTTTGATGTTATAGCTGAAATTCCCATAGCACAACATTCATTAAAGAAGTTGAACATAACAATTCCACTAAGCAGGTATACAGGGTAATTCGCCACTCCTGAACTAAATATAGTAGAAAATACCACATACTGAACAAGCATCATTAGGAGTGGATTCAAAAAGCTCCAACACACACCAAGCACAGAACGCTTATATTTAGTCTTAAAATCTCTCTTTACCAACTGGCTTATCAGGAACTTGTAATGTGAAACAGAATCTAAGAATGCAATAACCACTGTTTGTTTACCTGATTTCCATTTATTTAATGATACAACAAAATAAACAATAAGAATAATTCCTATTGCTCCCATTATTATCCAATAATAGTTACCAAACCATATTGTGTTCATTCCATCTATAGAGAGGCATAACTCCCCCTCAAGACCCTCGTTATTTACATACACGCGAGTGCTATCATCATATGATTTGGATATCTCTCCTTTTGCCATCTTGATAGAATTTCCATAGTAAAAAGAGATTTGACTGTCGCCATCCAATGATTTGCAAATCAATTCTAATGTGTAGCTTTCATTATTATCTGTCTTAATTTTTTCAGGCAATTTTATATCATATGGCTGATTATCACTTAGCTCTGACATATCCACATCAATATCAGCAATATTTTTTCCGTTTGCATCTGTAATCTTCGCTTCAAGCATACCCTCTGCGGTTTTGCCATAGGTTGCCGGTGTAACTGTCACCCCTTCAAGATACTGACTATCAACCGTAAATGTCTGCTTAATTGTATCTCCCTCAGCAAACTCTCCTACAACCTGAGACTGTGAGACAGTATCACTCTGAGTTTCCTGGTAGTGAAACTGCTTACTTGACACTAAATATACTAAACATATAGAAGCAAAATAAACCAACAATGTTATTCCAAATACTTTTTTTATAAATTTTTCTTCCATAACAATTAAATTCTTTCCTAATATAAAATATTATTTGTCACTAAATGCCTAAAAATTATACTCTCTACTAATACTTTTGTCAAATCATCCCCATACAGCCTGTCCCAGCCGTCTCATGGTCCCGGTCTTATACATATCATTTTCCTTATAAAACCGTTGTCGCACGCGTCTGGATTTGCCTTCCAGTGCCGCATATCTTACTGCCAGGCTGTCATCTGGCAGATTATATGTCTTTGCAAATTCTCTCGCCTGAAGCCGTCCCAGCCTCAGGCTCTCCTGTATCTGTTTTTTCTGCCAGACACGGCGCACAATATATGAGAGCTTGTTTATCCCAAGCGCTCCCAGGCTATTGTCTCCATGTTGTCTGTACAGTATCGTTGGCTCATCTATAAATGCCGTTTTGCCAAACTGTGCAGCTACAAGTGCTGCCCACCAGTCATGCATTATAGTGTTGTCTATATCGGTGATGCGAAGCATCTTATCTCTTAAGGCCCTGTTTACCATCATTGTACAGCCTGTCACAGAATTCTGCAATATAAACTGGTTGATTGTACGCTTGTGACAGTCAAGACTCTGGTATCCGCTCATCGTGTCCGCTATTGTATTTAGCTCGCTATCTACCACGCGAAGCTCCGTGTATACCAGGCACGGAACATCTGCTTTGTTCTCAACAGCAAGCATCTTATCATATGTCAGCTCTATCTTTTTATCCAGCCACACATCATCCTGATCACAGGTCATATAGTATGGTGCTTCCACCTGACCAAACATATAGAAAAAGTTGTACTTTGCTCCGCCGGTTGATTTACCATCTATCAGATGTATCTTATTAGGATATTTTTCCACATAGCTTTCTACTGCAGCTATCGTGTTGTCTGTAGAGCCATCATCGTGTATATATAGTTCCCAGTCCTTGCAGGTCTGCGACAGGATAGAGTCTATCTGCTGACATATATATTTTTCTCCATTGTATGTAGCCATTAGAATGGCTATCTTGTCTGTGCTATGCATTATTTTATCCTTCATCCAGAAATCCATCCAAATCATTGTAGAATTTGGCATTATCCCTTATCAGCCATCTCTTGAATGCCGTAAATTCAGAACTGTCTTTTAATTCATTTCTTATAAGACACTCCATATCTTCCTTTTCCTCTTTGGTGTCAAGCTCTTCATACTCCCTGATATAGTTTTTGAATCTGGACAAAGCTTCTCTCAAATGCTTTCGTAATAACCTTGATTCAAACTCTTTTTGCACTGTAGAAGACGCATAATAGACAGCCTCTAATAACTCTACAGTATTTTTTGTTTCTATATCACTGTCCAAAGCTTTAAATATAAATTTTTCATCAGCACCAAAATACCCTTCTTTTCTGAACGCTATTTTCTTTTCTACATCCACTTTTGTACAATCAATTATGGGATTATACTTATCCGATTTAATCCCATTGCAATGAGCACATGCAAAAAACAAATTATCCCAGGCATATTTTAAATAAGCATTTTCTCTGTGCGGCACAAGATGTTCAATTTGGTATGATGTACTGGATTTATTCTCACAGATATAACATTTGTTATGAAACACCTCTCTCAATGCAATATTTACATTCTTTGTATTATAGGTTGTTCCATTCTCTTTTGCCAGTCTTAAATCTTCTTCAGCACACCGCGTTTGCTCTGTTTCAACCCTGTTTATTTTTATCATAAGGACTCCTTTTTGTCCATTTCATCATATAATTCTGCAAGTTCAGTGCCTTCAAATTTCTTTAACGATTTTTTTAATTCATATCGCAATTTTGCTCTTTCTGCTTTTTCCTCATCATTTAATACTTTTTGCATCAATAATTGGTGATATTTGTCCATTCTTCTTTTCAACTTCTCAGAATAGCTATCCACATCAAAATATACCTCTGCCAAATCATCTGTCGAAAATCCGGTCAGATTATCCAACTCAACATGATGCTCCATATCAAATGCCATTGCATTGTCAATTGAGTTCAAAATATATGGCGAGTGCGTTGTTATAATAAACTGAATATTAGGAAAGAAGCTTGTCAAAAATGGTAATATTTTCTTTTGCAGTTCTATATGCAAATGCGTTTCCAATTCATCTATAAGCACAATTCCCTCTTCATCATACACGCAAAGAGTATCTTTAAGAAGCCAGTTTCTATCCATTCTAAGCATCAAATCAGATACTATATATATTACCGATGAATATCCATCTGAAAGTTCATTGAAATTAAATGCATTTCGTCCTTTCTGATGAATTCTAAAATCATAATTTTTGTAGTCATACTCCAAAGAAATAGACGCGTCATCCAGTAATACCTTCAGAGCATTTTCAAAATGTTCAAACCAGTCAGCTATCCTTTTAACAGTTTTACTGTCAGATTCATTTTTTGCATAGGCCTGCTGAGTTTTTAAATGTACCATATACTTTAACAAAATCTGTCCGGGATTATCATCAATGTCATATATCTTCCTAAGTTTGATATCCTGCACTCCTGTAGGCTGTTCTATTTCAGTTTTCCTATCAGCCATAAAAAAAGCTGTTATAAAGCTTCCATTCTGAAATACTTCATTCAAAGTGTTTTTATTATTAAAAGAAACCTCTATTCCATTTTGAATGTCAGATATCTCTTTCTCATCAATATCATTGCAAATATTGTTTAATTTTTCTGCAAGAGCTATTAACAACGACGTTTTTCCTGAGCCATTCTTTCCCGTCAGCAAAAGGTGCTGCATATGTTCGTTATTTAGTTCTATTTTTATATCAGATAAGTGACGAAGCTTTTTTATATATATTTCTTTAATATAATGATTCATGCATTCTTCCTCTTCCACTTTCTTCCGGCCCTGTTGCCCAGAAACTTTGCCGCACTGTCAAATATGCAGTGCACTGCTGCCCCTATCTTAAACTGCTTTAGGAGCTGTTTTTCTATGAAAAGCACCATCCTGATGCCCTCACCTGTGGTACCGTCACACTTTATCTCATCCTTATAGGTCTCAATAAAGACCGCTACATCAAAGTTGCGCTTGTACTGCTGCTTAAATGTATAGTTGTGTGAGTGATACACCTGCGCTGTGGCACAATAGCCTATCTTGTATCCTGCCCTAAGTGCCCTGGCTGCCATCAGCATATCCTCATTTGTGAGCAGTGGGCTTTCAAAGCCGCCTATATCTTCAAAGAAATCACGTCTGTAGGCTGAGCATACATCCGAAAAGAAATATGCCTTTATCCCAAGCCTTGGTATATCCTCTTTACTTCTGACAAAGCTTTCAGCAGGATAATTAAACTCCCTGACTAATGCCTCGTCAGGCTTAGCATCCCTTCTCGGGAGCTGTCTGGCTGATATCATAACGACTTCTTCGTTTTCAAAGCCTGCCAGCATATTTTCCACATAGTGTTCATCTGAAGGCAGCGCATCCTGCGACAGAAACATCACTATATCACCATTTGACATGGCTACGGCATAGTTTCTCGTTCCACCATGATCAAATTCGCTTCTCTTGACCTTTAGTGTCCTAAAGCCTGCCTGCTCTGCCATGCGTACTGTGGCATCCTCGGATTCTGAGTCTATCACTATTATCTCATCAGGCTTACGTGTCTGCCTGCCCAGTATATCTATCAGACCGGGCATATACTCTGCAGCGTTGAGAGTAGGTATTATGAGACTTATTGTTATACTATTTAAATCCAATTTCTTCATCATATTTCTCACATATGTTCTGATTATTGTGCTCCATCCTCCCTGATTACAGAGAAAACGGTTCTGAAAAGTATCTTTATATCCATCCAAAGCGAGCAGTGCTCCACATAGTACATCTCCATCCTCTGGCGCTCTCCGCTCTCATAGGTGGCATTGTTTCTGGCATATGCCTGCCAGTAGCCTGTCAGTCCCGGCTTTACGCTTAAAAGCTTTGCAATGTCCTTGCCGTATATCTCGGTTTCCTTCTCCACGATTGGACGCGGTCCCACTATGGAGAGCTCGCCCTTAAGTATGTTGATTAACTGTGGCAGCTCATCAAGGCTGGTCTTTCGCAGGAAGCCTCCTATTTTTGTGATTCGAGGATCATTGTCTATCTTGAATTCCTTTACATACTGCTCAAGCTGTTCAGGTGTCAGTATCTTTTCCAGATCACCTGCGTTAGTCTTCATGCTCCTGAACTTGTATACAGATATTTTTTTCCCCTTATAGCCGACTCTTGTGTGCCCATAGAACACGCTACCGCCATCACTCATTCTGATTATCACAGCGAGTATGATAAACACCGGTGACAGTACTATAAGTCCAAGCAGTGAGGCAACAATATCTACCAGACGCTTTATAAATCTGTATACCGGCTTTCCGCTGTCTTCAGTGGCCTGATATGCCTGGATGTCATAGCTTAAAGGCTCTCTATCCTTCACCAGCTCGCTCAAGCACCTCATCTCATCAACCAGCTGTGCCGGCATGACAAGCTCTCTCTTTGACACAGACCTGCACAGAGGACATACTGCCCTGAAAATAATCCTCAGATCTAGGCCCACAGTCCAGTTCAGTATATATTCCTGGTCGTACTCGCTTTGCTCCTCCTCGGTAAGCAGCCTGTGTTCCCTGCTGTATACCTGCCAGAAGCCTATGATTCCGGGCTTTACCGATAGACTTTTTCTGTGAAATGCAGAGTATTCTATAAACTCGGGCAGCGATGGAGCAGGATTTCCCACCATGCTCATATCTCCCCACAGCACATTCCAGGCTGATGGCAGATTTTCAAGCCTTAATGCCCCAAGCATTCTTCCAACCGGTGTAAATCTCGGGTCTTTCCCCTTCTTTCCATCGAGTATCCATTTGTCATATCTATCCCTCGCATCCATATACATGGTGCGGAATTTATAGTAATAAAATCTTCGTCCGTTTTTGCCGACTCTGACAAGCGATATGAGCACCGGACCATGGTTGCCTGTGACTATTTTGCCTATAAATGCAACAAGCCACACAGGCACTATAAGTATGCTTCCTGCCACGCCAAACAGCAGATCCATCAGCTTTTTAATAAGCAGATGCCTTACACGGTATGTCTTATTCTTCCATGTGACCACTGCGTATTTTCCAAGGAAATCCATATAGTGCTCACCGACCTTGGCCTCATACTCGTTGACATTCAGGTGCACTGTCTTGCCCATCTCATTGAGTACTGTAACAAACTCTCTCTGCTTAAACGGATAATTGTCCGGCAGATGTACAAACACCGAGTCTATCTCTGCTGTTGATATCACCTGAAGCAGGCTATCGGCAGTTGCGACGACCTCTATCTTGTCTACTATCTCACCGACCATATCACAGTCCAGTATTGCAATATTCGATATACGAAAATCCCAGTTTCTTGTGGTCTTTATCTTTTTTATCACTCGCTCCACCTGGTCCGAGGTTGTGACGAGCATGATTTTCTCATTGGCCCCTGAGCGGTGATATTCCTTTGTCACCAGTCTTTTCAGCAGCTGTCTGACTATCACCGTGAATATAGTACTCAGTATGAAGGTCATACCCATCTGCCCTCTGGAGAAATATTCACTTGTTTTTGTGAAATATACACAGCCGACTGTGATTGCACCCACATATACATACATCTTCAGGACATTATATATTTCAGGAAAAAGCTTTCGGTTTATCAGATTATCATCTGCAAATGCCACGAAATGTACTACCACATATGCCACGAGCTCCACCAGAAAAAGTGTAAGATAGTGCTCTGTATGGTTTATAAGTCCTGTTCTAAAAAAACCGAACTTGTACCAGTTTGCAATCAGATAAGATGTAAACATCACAATTATATCAAGAAGTACCTCAAGGTACTGGATTATCCATTTTTTTGAGTTCATATCTTTCTCCCGGATTTTTCCTCATCAGCAGTATCTATACCTGCAAGCAGTACAAGCAGGAACGGATCATATGCTACCTCGAGCAGATGATGCTCCATGAAGGAGTGCACTCCAATCATGACTATTGCTGCAAAAAGCACATATTGCTTTGTCCCTATTGCCTTGTGTCCAATAAATATTAATAATATCAGCACTACAGCAAACACTATTATTCCATACTCAAACAGCATCCTAAGATACATATCATCTATAAAGAAATACTTTGCAGGGTCTATCCCGGTCGGGTCTGCAACGCCTCCCCAGCCCTGCTCCTCTATAAACTGTCCAAATAGCTTAACGCTATACTCACTCCACACTTTGTGGCTCACCATCAGCCTTTGAGACAGTACAGAGTCTATTTTAAGCATTACAGCATTGCTCTCACTATAAAAATAGCTCAGCGCAAGAAAAAGACTCGCCCACACTACCGGCAGATATTTAAATATCTCACACACCCTGCGCGCCAGATTTTTCCTCTCAAGCAGATAAATCAGACCAGTCCAAACCAGAAATCCTGTCAGGCATACTGTTCCTGTAAATGCTCCTGCTTTTATATATATAAATACTGAAGCTGCTATTACGATAAGCCATCTGAGCCATGCCGTATATCTGTATTTTTCGTTTTCCTGTACTCTCTTCCATATACCAAGGCAGCTCACCGCCAATATCAGATAAAATATATGTGCCGCAAAGTCCGTCGGATATATGATGCCGTATGAATGTCTGGCTGCTGCATTTCTAGGTGAATAGCCTATCACATCCGCTATCACACCTGTCTGACTGGCTATAGCTGCCACTATAAGCATGACCGATACCACCGCCGTATATACCTTTAGTATATTGTCAAACCTCACATTTTTTGCCCCGACAATAAGTAGTACCGGCTGTAGTAGCTCATAATAACCGGTCTGTAAACCTACTATTCCAAATATAAGAATAACTACGGCAATTGCAAGCTGCTCTTTTCTGCTGTAGTATCCTGAAAAAAGAACCTTGGCTCCCGTATACAAAACCATCGCTGCAAGAAAAAGCTTAAAGGTGCCCACCAGTACCTGCTGCGAAAACATGGTAGTCTCGTATACGCATTTTGCGAGCACAATGCCATACAATATAAAGTATACTACATCCCATCTGTTAATTTTCTGTGTTGAAATTGATTTATTTTTGTCCATAAAAGATATTTTAACATATGTGTAACATATTTGCCACTTATTATTGTATATCCATATTAAATCTATATTAAATTTCCATACCAAAATAAGCTATGAACAGTATAAACCATCCATAGCTTATTGCAAGTTTTATTTATTCTAGAACTTAAATGTATTCTCCAGTGTCTCCCACTTCTGATCTTTATCACTTAAATTGATTGGTGTGCCATCCTCAAGTGTGTATCCGCTTCCGTCGGCGCTTCCCGGATACTCTCCGACAAGCTGTGGCCACTCGATGCCGATTGCAGGATCATTCCATGCAAGTCCGCTCTCGTCTCCAAGGTGCCAGAAATCTGTTACCTTGTAGCAGAACTCTGCTACATCTGAGAGTACTAAAAATCCGTGTGCAAAGCCCTCCGGGATAAGGAACTGCTTCTTGTTCTCCTCTGTGAGCTCTACTCCAAACCACTTGCCGTATGTCTTTGAATCGCTTCTTAAGTCCACAGCCACATCAAACACTGAGCCCTTTACTGCACGCACAAGCTTTGCCTGTGGGTATTCCTTTTGGAAATGGAGTCCGCGGAGCACTCCCTTTGTGGAACAAGACTGATTATCCTGTACGAATACTCTGTCAATGCCTGCCTCCTGCATGTCCTTTGAATTGTATGTCTCCATAAAGTATCCACGGTTGTCTCCGTGTACTGTAGGCTCGATGATGCAAAGTCCTTCGATTCCACCTACGTTTTTCTGTACTTTAATCTGTCCCATGATTTCTATGTCCTTTCTAAAAGTTAATCTCCTGCAGATATCTGTGCAACGCATCCTGCCATGTAGGGAGTGGCTTAAATCCATTCTCCACAAGCTTGCTCTTGTCCAGTCTGCTGTTAAACGGACGTGCTGCCTTTGACACACCATACTCTGCTGTTGTAACAGGTGCGACTGTGAGTCTGTCCTCAGAATACTCTGTATGACCAAGCTCCACTGCCTGTTTGAAGATTTCCTTTGTGAAATCATACCAGCTGATATATCCACCCTCGTTCGTAGCGTGATAGTAACCGTATTTATCGGTCTCTATCATATCTACAAGCAGTCTTGAAAGGTCGAGTGTGTATGTCGGTGTACCAATCTGGTCACTTACTACTGTGAGCCTGTCATGTGTCTTGCCGACATTCAGCATTGTCTTGATGAAGTTCTTGCCGTTCACTCCAAATACCCATGCTATACGCACGATAAAGTACTTCTCAAGGGTATTTGCCACTGCAAGCTCTCCGTCGAGCTTTGTCTGTCCATATACGTTGAGTGGTGCATAGTCCTTGCAGTCAGGCTGCCATGGTGTGGTGCCCTGTCCGTCAAATACATAGTCTGTGCTGATATATACCATCTTGGCATCTATCTTCTTGCAGGCATCAGCAATATTCTGAGTGCCGTCTGCGTTGATTGCATGCACCTTTGCTTTTTTATCATCATCCTCGGCCAGATCTACTGCTGTCCAGGCTGCACAGTGTACTACCACATCAGGCTTAAGCTCTGTGATTGTTTTTTCCACTGCATCACGGTCTGTAATGTCTAGTGAGACATATGGCATCTTTGTAACCGCTGTGCCATCATCTGCTCCGCTGTACTGTGGTGCTATATCTGTTCCGATTCCTTCGTAACCGCGTGCTGCAAGGTCGTTCATTACGTCGTGTCCGAGCTGACCTGCAACTCCTGTAACAAATATTTTCATTTGGGGCTCCTATCTATTCGCGTACATCTTCTCGTAATAGTTCTGGTACTCTCCGCTGATGATTGTCTCCCACCACTCACGGTTGTCAAGGTACCATTTGATTGTCTTCTTGATGCCGTCCTCAAACTTGGTCTCCGGGAGCCATCCGAGCTCGTTGTGAATTTTTGTTGGGTCGATTGCGTAACGCATATCATGGCCCTTACGGTCTCCTACGAATGTGATAAGGCTCTCCGGCTTGTTGAGCTCCTTGCAGATAATCTTTACGATTTCAAGGTTTGTCTTCTCATTGTGTCCACCTACGTTGTAAACCTCTCCTACACGTCCGTTATGGATGATAAGGTCGATTGCCTTGCAGTGATCCTCTACATAGAGCCAGTCACGCACGTTCTCGCCTGTTCCGTATACCGGGAGTGGCTTATCATTAAGTGCATTTGCTATCATAAGAGGGATAAGCTTCTCCGGGAAATGGTATGGTCCGTAGTTGTTTGAACAACGGCTGATTGTTACAGGAAGTCCATATGTGCGGTGGTAAGCAAGCACGAGTAAGTCTGCTGCTGCCTTTGATGATGAATATGGGCTTGATGTATGGATTGGTGTATCCTCATGGAAGAAAAGGTCAGGGCGGTCAAGTGGCAGATCTCCGTATACCTCATCTGTTGATACCTGGTGATATCTTTTAATACCATACTTGCGACATGCGTCCATAAGTACTGATGTTCCGATGATATTTGTATCAAGGAATACCTGTGGGTTCTCGATTGAACGGTCAACGTGTGACTCTGCTGCGAAGTTTACGACCATATCAGGATGCTCTTCCTCAAATAATTTGTATACAGCGTCACGATCTGTGATGCTCTCCTTTACGAAACGGAAGTTTGGATTGTCCATTACAGGCTCAAGTGTTGAGAGATTTCCTGCATATGTGAGACAGTCTAAGCATACGATACGATAATCCGGATATTTGTTAAGCATGTGAAATACGAAGTTGCTTCCGATAAATCCTGCTCCACCTGTTACGATAATTGTCATTTTGATTTCCTCCTTAATATAACTGCTCGCGGTATTTTCCATCAAGTACATCCTTTAAGTACTGTCCGTACTGGTTCTTCTTTACGAGCTCATATGTCTTTAATACTTCATCCTTTGTAATCCAGCCGTTTAAGTAAGCGATTTCCTCAAGACATGCTATCTTGCGGTGCTGATGTGTCTCGACTGTCTTGACAAAGTTTGTGGCATCTACAAGGCTCTCATGTGTTCCTGTGTCAAGCCATGTGAAGCCCTGTCCTAAAAGCTCTACATTGAGTGCCTTTTTCTCAAGATAGATTCTGTTAAGGTCTGTTATCTCAAGCTCTCCTCTGGCTGATGGCTTAAGGTTCTTTGCGTACTCTACTACGTTGTTGTCGTAGAAATAAAGACCTGTGACACAGTAATTGCTCTTTGGATGCTCCGGCTTTTCCTCGATTGAAATAGCCTTTCCCTCTTTATCGAACTCTACGATACCGAATCTCTCAGGGTCATCTACATAGTAGCCGAATACTGTGGCGCCCTTACCGCTCTCTGCGTTTTCAACTGCGGCCTTGAGTCTCTTATTGAGTCCGTGTCCTGCGAAGATGTTGTCTCCGAGAACCATGGCTACTGTATCATCACCGATAAATTTCTCACCGATAACGAATGCCTGTGCAAGTCCGTCCGGGCTAGGCTGTACCTCGTAGGTGAGGTTGACACCAAACTGATGTCCGTCTCCTAAGAGCTCCTTGAATCTTGGTGTATCCTGTGGTGTTGAAATGATCAGGATATCTCTGATACCTGCATTCATAAGCACTGACATAGGATAGTAGATCATTGGCTTGTCATAAATTGGAAGTAACTGCTTTGATGTTACCATTGTGAGTGGGTAAAGACGTGTGCCTGAACCTCCCGCTAATATAATACCTTTCATGTTGTTCTCCTTCAAACTGAAACTACGTGCTGCATTTGATGTCTTCGGTCTATAGAATCCACTGACCAGATTCATCATTTACCTGCATTATAAAAGGTGCCCCAAGGGCACCTTCAAGTACTTTTTTATATTTTTAGCATTTTTCACAAAATATATGCTTATAATATCCTGTTTTTGAATCATTTTCGTGCAATAAATACACCTGCATCCTTTGTGATATGGAACCCTCCCTCTGTCTTCTTTCTTACAAATGCCGCAAATTCCTTATAACGGTCCACAATATACCTGTTCTGGTTGCCGTGGCACGAAAGCACATACTCTATCACAGGCTCTGCCTTTTCTACCACAAGCTCATCCTCGTATCCATGCCAGCTTACCTCACCAAAGTATTTTCCAAGTATTGCCTCACCATTTTCTTTACCGAATTGCTCATACAGCCTTTCCGCTGACAGCTCTATACGGTCATCAAACTGCTGCACCAGGTCGTTTATTTCCTTCATATGCCGTGAGCTGTATGTACTGCACACAAACACGCCACCGGGCTTTAGCACCCTTAGGATTTCACTGCACACGGCATCCAGATTGTCACAATAGAACAGTACATGGTCTGCTATCACGCAGTCATACGATGCATCCGGCTTATACAGCCTGTGGGCATCCATCACCTCATATGTGAAGCGCTTGTCATCTGCGCCTACATTTCTCGTCGCATCCCTTACCATGCCATACGATATATCAGTCAGTGTTATCTGCATATCTGCCGGTATCCTGTCTATGTTCTGTGTCCAGAGAGAGGCATCACCACAGCCCACCTCAAGCACCTTTTCCCCCTCAAAAAAGCTGCACTCATCAAATACCCAGCTAAACCAGCTCACCGGATTCATCGAGAAATCCCTGTGCAGATTGATTCTGGCTGATATATTTGAAGCATCCCTGTACTGCTGCTTTAGCTTTTGCTCCATCTCGTTTATATTAACCAGCTCCAGCATATGACTCCAGTCCACGCTTCGCCCCTCGTCTATTACCTCTGAAGCCTCCTGCAGTGCTGATTTCATAAGCTTCATCTGCTCTATCCTCTCCTCCACGAGACCAAGCTGCATGTGAAGCGACTCAGACATGACATTGCTGTCCGTGTTTCTGAGTGTCATCTCCTTGATATCATCCAGGGAAAAGCCCAGATATTTGAGGAACAGTATCTGCTGTAGACGCGCAAAGTCGTCATCATTATAGAATCTGGCTCCGTTTTCGTTTACGTAGGATGGTTTTAAAATATTGTGCTCGTCATAGTACCTGACGGTCTTTTTTGTAATATGCGCTTTTTTTGCAAATTCTCCTGAGGAGTAGTAGCCGGGTAGTTTCATATTCTCTAATTGCCTCCTTGATAGCCCATATACTCTATGATATAATCATTGGGTAGTCGAAAAAAGCTCGGGTGTTAATTCTGATTATAGACAACCACAAAAAGAAATAGCACCCCAACCGCCTAAAGTGAGGGTGCTAATCTTTATACTAATCAATCACTGAGGGCAAATCGGAATAACATCCGATTACCTTTGAGTAGATTATACAATAGAGTGGTTGATAAATCAATCACTCTTTTAAAAATCTATCTAAATTAATTTGGAGAATACAATGAAATACGATTATTTAATAGTAGGTTCCGGTCTCTACGGAGCCATCTTCGCCCATGAGGCAAAGGCCAAGGGCAAATCAGTGCTTGTTGTGGACAAACGTCCTAACATAGCAGGAAATGTTTACACCGAAAAACAGGAGGGCATAAATGTACACATGTACGGAGCCCACATATTCCACACCAATGACAAGAGGGTCTGGAACTACATCACACAGTTTGCTGAGTTCAACCGCTTCACAAACAGCCCTGTGGCAAACTACAAGGGTGAGCTTTACTCTATGCCATTTAACATGTACACCTTCAACAAGATGTGGGGTGTGGTGACACCGGAGGAGGCTGCTGCAAAGATTGACGAGCAGAAAAAGGAAATCACCGGTGAGCCTAAAAATCTCGAGGAGCAGGCTATATCACTTGTTGGCCGTGATATCTATGAGAAGCTCGTGAAGGGCTATACTGAGAAGCAGTGGGGTCGTGATTGTAAGGAGCTTCCGGCTTTCATCATCAAGCGTCTTCCTGTTAGACTTACCTTTGACAACAATTACTTCAACGCTCTTTATCAGGGTATTCCAATCGGTGGATACACAAAGATGGTTGAAAATCTGCTCGACGGCATTGAGGTCAGATTGAATACCGACTACCTTGAGCACAAGGCTGAGCTTGATGCTCTTGCTGACAAGGTGGTATACACAGGTCCGATTGACGCATACTTTGGCTTTAAGCTAGGTACTTTAGAGTACCGCTCAGTGCGCTTTGAGAATGAGACCCTCGATATTCCTAACTTCCAGGGCAATGCCGCTGTCAACTATACTGACCGTGAGACTCCATGGACACGTATCATCGAGCACAAGTGGTTCGAGTTCGGTAAGGATGAGGATGGCAATGATCTGCCAAAGACTATCATCAGCCGCGAGTACTCTTCTGAGTGGAAGGCAGGCGATGAGCCTTACTACCCTGTAAACGATGAGAAAAACGGACAGCTCTACGCCAAGTACAAGGAGCTTGCCGATAAGGAGACCGGTGTTATATTCGGTGGACGTCTCGGTGAGTACAAGTACTATGATATGGATACTACCATTGCTTCTGTACTTGATATGTGTGAGAAGGAGCTTGGCTAATAGTCAGGCTTCCCACAAAAGGCTTTGTTTATGTCATATTCAAAAGCGCCATGGCAATTTACCATGGCGCTTTTATTTACAATTTTTTTCCGGCCAGATTTATCTCCGCCGCAGGAATATGCTCCCTAAGGCACTCATATCCATACTCCTTCGAATATGCATATATAGCTGGAAGCTGTCTAGAAAGAAATAGCGCCGGTGCTTCTGTCACCGAGTATGCGCCACAGTGCCCAAACTCAAGAACATCGCCAAGCTCAAGCTTTTTAAGCTTTACTTCTCTGACCAGCACATCTGCTACTGTACATAAGCTTCCGCAAAGTGTATAGTCTGTGTCTGGCAGTTCTGTTAATTCCACACCGTTTTTTTCTTCATTTTTTGATACTTCACCGGCATATACCTTAATCGGTGGCACCTGCATAGCCATTCTCTGTCCAAAGTAATTCAAATGGTGGATTCCTCCATCCAAAATCGCATAATTGGCATCACCTGTCGATTTAAGGTCCTTTACCTGTGTGTAATATTTACCACATGAGGCTGCAAGGAAACGTCCCATCTCAATGCCAAGCGGATATTCCTCGGCAAATTTTCTAAGCACCTCTGCTGCCTCATCAAGTGATTGTTTTTCCTTTTCCTGCCAGTCTTCCTCAAAATACTCCACACAAAGTCCCGGGCCATACTCTACAAGCTTTGGCTCAAAGCCGTATTTTTCTTTTAACACGGTCAGTGCAGACTTTATTTTTTCCAAGTCCTTATTGATTTTGCGAAGACTCTTCTGTGTGCCGGAATAGTAGTGGATGCCCATTACCGTGATGCCCTTAAACTCATCCGGATGCGAAATGATGTATTCAATATCCTCAAGCGACATGCCAAACTGGTTGCCACTTGTCAGGCGCAGTATGACCTGTGCTTTCTTTTCGACAAATCCGGCTTCATGCGTACCTTCAGGCATACATTCAAGCATCACTTCTGATATCAGCGCTGCATGTCTTATGCTTTCACAGGTCAGTATGCCGGCGCCGTATGAAACTGCTCGCTTTATATCGCATTTTTCCTTCATCACGCCTGAATAGATGATGCTCTCCGGCTTCACGCCCAGTGCTATACATATCTCAAGCTCTCCCGGGCTGCATACCTCCACATGGTCTAAGCCCTCCGGCAGCCTGTGAAGCAGAAACGGATTTGCCTTTATCGAAAAGCAAAGTGGTATCCTACGTCCTCCTTTACAATCAAGAGCAGCCCTTATCATGGCTGCTCTTTTTGCAAACTCGTCCGTATCAAATACATAGTACGGTGTCTGTCTCATATACTTTATTCCTCCACAAGCTCTTTCACAAGCTTCTCGATTGCATCAACTGAGTTGAAATTCTCAGGAACCAGATCCTTTGGTCTGATTGTGATGTCAAACTCATCAGTCAGCTCCGATACGAGTGAAACTATATCAAATGACTCAAGAATTTTGTCATCGATGAGCTTTGTCTCCTTCTCAAAATCCACATCCGGTCTTAATTCCTCTAAAATCTCTAAAATTGTGTCTCTCATTTTACATTTCCTCCAGTTTTTTCATATCATATTTTCCGTTTGGAAGCTTAGGAAGCTGCTCCAGCTTCTTGATTTTCCTTGGCACCATAAAGCCCGGAAGCTCGTCCCTCAGTGCCAGCGCAAGGCTTCTCCTGTCACAATCACCTGTGTAGAAAAGTACCAGCACCTCTTTTGCTTTATTATATATAACGCAGCTTTCTGCGACTCCCTCGACCACATTGGCGGCATGCTCCACCTCATCAAGCTCCACACGGTGTCCCATGTGCTTTATCTGGCGGTCCATACGTCCACAGAAATGAAGTATGCCGTCCTCATCAAGCCTTCCGTAATCCCCTGTGCGGTACATCCGCTCAGGATAAGCCTTGTTGAGTGGATTTAGTGTAAATGCCGCATCGGTTCTCTCCTTGTCATTATAATAACCCAGCGCCAGGATTGGTCCACATACGCATATCTCGCCCTGTTCTCCGACAGCCGGCTCATTTCCATGCTCATCTATCAGGAAAACCCTGTAATTGTCATAGGCTTTTCCTATAGGAAGCACCTCGTCATCTTCCACTGTATGATCCACGCTATAATACGTGCACGAAGCAGTTGCCTCTGTCGGCCCATACTGGTTCACAAAATGTGCTTCCGTCAGATTTTCCTGCCATTTCCTGAGCACCCTGCACGGCATCACTGAGCCTGAGAAGCAGATTTTTCTGAGACTCTTAAGCCCTACTTCCTCAAATGCTCCAAGCGATGTGAGGATGGTAAATGCCGAAACACTCCAGCCTACACTGCTGACCCTCTTCTCATTCATGTAATCAAACAGGACATTCGGCTCCATAAAATACTCTTTCGGAATAATAGCCGTGCTGCAGCCGGTCTTTAGAGGAAGATAAATATCTCTTATCGCTGCTATATAATCAAGTGGTGACTGATTGCCCAGCACATCGTCGCATTCAATATGCATCACATCACAGTATGCGTTGATGTATGTCATGAGTGACAGATGTGATGTCATGACTCCCTTTGGATTGCCGGTGGAGCCTGACGTGTAGATGATATACAGTGGGTCTGTCATGGACATATGCCTGCGGACTGTTGCGAGCTTCTCCAGTGAACTGTCATCTGTTTTTCCTGCACAGCTTGCGACAACACCACTATCTGTATCGTTCTCACTATCCGTCACAGCGTCTCCTGCTGATTCACTGATTTTGCAATTACTATCAGCGCACGCCACCGGCTCGAAGCGCGATATATCCTCAGCAATAAATATCTGCGGTCTATCGAAGCCTTCTGACTTTTCCAGCTCATCCACTATGCTCTCCACATGCTCAAGACTTTCCCTGTCTGCAACAATAGCCCTTGGGCACAGATTTTCAAGAATTTTCTCAATTCTCTTGTCAGGAAGCGATGCATCAATCGGTGCATACGGTCTGCCTGCATATACCACACCCAGGAAGTATGCCGGTGTCACCATTTTTCTTCCGGCAAATACTGCAACAGGGGTTCTGTCCACTCCAAGCTGTTCTATCAGATATGCTCCTGTATTTCTTGCTATATCATACACCTGCCTAAATGTAATGCTGCTTTCAGTATCTGAAAATGCAGGCTTATCAGGGTATTTTTCTACTGTGGCCTCAAGCCACTCCAGTACGTTTTTCATCTTAGTCCTCTTTCATGCATTAATAAACGTTGCCGAAAAAAATTATAGCACATAACATCCGAAAAAAATGTCATATGCTATCGAATTAAGAATTCTTAAGAAAGCCTTAATTTTTTTCTGTAGGTTTTTCTATATTTGATTCTCCTATTAAATATATCGGTCTGTCCTTTGCCTCGAGATAAAGCTTTGACAGATACAGTCCAAGTATCCCTATGCTAAGAAGCTGTATACCACCGATAAAAAGAATGATGACCACCGTTGATGCCCAGCCTGCTACCGGATCACCAAACACAAGTCTTCTTATTATGATAAAAAGCATAGCTGCTATCGCAACAATAAAGCTGAACACTCCTGCTATGGATGCGATGTATAACGGCGCGTTGGAAAATGCCACTATTCCGTCAAGGCTATACAAAAAGAGCTGCCAGAATGACCATTTTGTCTCACCTGCCACCCTGTTTACATTCTCAAACTCAAGCCACTTCACCTTAAAGCCTACCCATCCAAACAGTCCCTTTGAAAACCTGTTGTATTCCTTAAGCGACAGCAGTGCATCCACATATTTCCTGTTCATCAGCCTGTAGTCACGTGCCCCATCAACCATATTTGCCTTTGAAATCTTACTCATCAGCCTATAGAACTTTCTGGCAAAAAAAGATCTGATCGGTGGTTCGCCCTTTCTTGTCACCCTTCTCGTGCCTACTGCATCATAGCCCTCTTTGATAAGAACCTGATACATCTTCGGAAGCATTTCCGGTGGATCCTGAAGATCTGCATCCATTATTGCCACATATTCCCCCACCGCATGCTGCAAGCCTGCATACATGGCTGCCTCCTTGCCAAAATTACGTGAAAAGGATATGTATTTTACACCGGAATCATTTACGGCAAGCTCCTTTGCGACATCGAGCGTCCCGTCCATAGAGCCGTCATCCACTATAATCAGTTCATAGGACAATCCCGCTGTCTCACTCTCTTGACTCATCTGATTAAACACCTGAGTTATTTTATTATAAAAAAGAGGCAGCGCCTCTTTCTCGTTAAAGCATGGTACCACAATGCTTATCTTATTTTTTTCCATATAAGCCACCCTGCATATAATATCAAATAAATAAAAAATCCGATTGCTGCTCCTGCCGTATTTGTCACAAAATCATCAAGCTGACAATATCCCCTGCCGGTAACCAGCTGCGTGTACTCAATTGCTGCGCTTATAAAAGCACCAACAGGTATTGTAAACCATCTCATCCAATTTTTAAAAACCAGTGGAAACAAAAACCCAAATGGTATAAACAATACTATATTTTCTATAAAATAAGCGTGCATCTGAAGTGTCATGCCCCATGTGCTCCACAGCACCATATCGGCGACGCCGGTTCTGCTTCCCGGCTCCCTTGAATAATACACTATCATTATAAGCGTATACATATAGGCCACAAAGGTGCCGCAAAACAGCATATGCCAGATTTTGCCCACTATCTTTTTTCTTCTCTCATCTGCCTGTGATACCTCTCTCATTGTGAAAAGATATCGCAGCAGACACACAAAAATATACATCGCTATGCAGATTAAAGCCAGATATACCGCTGACGGAAGATATTTGAACTTTTCCTGTATGTCTCTTATTATATAATCCTTTAAACTCAATGTCCTTTTTTATGCTCCTTGTAGGCACGAATGAACTCCAGCTGTCGTTCATCGTCCTTTTTCTGTTCGTCATCAGACATATGACTCACTTTAATAATTATACACAATATTATGCCAATTACAATAATACCGGCACATAATATAAAAATAATTAAGATTTCAGGCATAGACTATTTCCTCCGGCAGAATTTAATTACTATTCTCTCTACAGATTAAATTATATCCACTTAATTCATCTTAATTCACTCATTTATTAACCCTGATAACAGCAAAAGCTGCATGATATTCTCACACAGCTTTTGTATATTACGTGTATTATCTTTGGCATTAACCTTTATTTTAATTTTGCAACTACCATATCCACATATTTCTGGCAGATTTCCTCACTCTCTGCTTCAACCATAACACGGATAACAGGCTCTGTACCCGACTCACGCACAAGTATACGTCCCGTATCACCTAGCTCTGCAGTAACCTGTTCGATGGCTGCCTGAACATCAGGGTTGGCAAGTGCCTCAGCCTTGTCAGCCACACGCACATTCTGAAGTACCTGTGGGTAGATGTTAAGCCCCTCGCAGAGCTGGCTCATCTTCTGTTTTCTCGCCATCATGACCTCCATCATCTTAAGGCTGGTAAGGATACCGTCACCTGTTGATGCATACTTAGAGAAGATGATATGTCCTGACTGTTCTCCGCCGATGCGGCAGCCATTCTGCTGCATATACTCATATACATATTTGTCACCTACTGCAGTCTTTGCGTAGCCGATTCCTATCTCATCAAAGGCCTTGTAGAGTCCAAAGTTTGACATAACAGTTGTGACAACAGTATTGTTATCAAGCTTTCCTCTCTCTTTCATGTACTTTCCATATATGTAGAGAATATGGTCTCCTGTGATTACATTGCCCAGTTCATCTACACAGAGACATCTGTCTGCATCTCCATCGTATGCAAAGCCTACATCAAGCCCATTGTCCACCACGTACTTCTGTAAGCCCTCGATATGTGTAGAGCCTGCATTATTATTGATGTTTAGACCATTTGGCTCATTGTTGATGACATAGCACTTTGCTCCGAGTGCCTCAAAAATAGACTTTGCCATGTTCCATGAGCTTCCGTTGGCACAGTCAAGACCAACCTTCATGCCCTTGAATGAGTAGACACCAAGTGATATGAGGTATCCCATGTAACGGTTACGGCCTGCTACATAGTCAACTGTGCATCCGATAGCATCCTTATGTGCATAAGGCAATTCCTTCCACTCCTGACCAAACAGGCGGAGCTTGCCGTCTATATAGTCCTCGACAAGGAGAATTGTCTCCTCATCCATCTTCTCTCCATTGCCGTTGATAAGCTTGATTCCGTTATCATAGTATGGATTATGGCTTGCCGAAATCATGATACCACAATCAAAATCATCGGTTCTTGCTACATATGCCACTGATGGAGTTGTGGTAACGTGTAATAGATATGCATCTGCTCCCGATGCTGTAAGTCCTGATACAAGTGAATACTCAAACATATAGCTTGAACGTCTTGTATCCTTTCCTATTACTATCTTTGCCGGCTCGTCGAGCTGCTTCTGTTTCTTAAGCTCTCCATAATACCAGCCTAAAAATCTACCGATCTGATATGCATGCTCTGCTGTTAAATTGACATTAGCTTCTCCACGGAAGCCGTCTGTTCCAAAGTATTTTCCCATTGTCGTCCCCTTGTAAATAAATTTTTCTTATATTATACACTTAATAAATATGTTTGTGTAGTAAAAACAATATTATTTGTTAAATTATTTAGCTATCTTATGACACTCCATATAATATCTCTTCTCATTCGCTTCTCCGATTGAGAATGTCTTTCTGGGAAGCACCCCGCCCGCATTGATTGCAGGGAACAATGTGCTTTTGTCTATCGACCGAAGAAAAATGCCACATCCCTTAGTCTCCTTAACCAGTCCGTGAAGTGCCTCATCACCATGGATATAGTCTATTTCCACATTGTCATGTGTCTCAAGATATTTATCTAAAATGCCCTGGAGTATCTCAATCGGGAGGCGGTCACCTCTATTTGTGATATTAATTCCGGAATTCTTTATTGCGGTAGCGCCTGATTCAACATACTCAAATACTATCTCATCACCCTCAGTGCTCGCAAGCCCCTGTTTTGTGATTTCAGCTTCGAAAAACGACAGCATGTCATTTACATCAACATTTGTAAGAAGTCTGTGAATAGGCTTAAACTCAAGTGCCTCACTGTGCAGATTGCAGATTTCCACAAGAGCATACCTTGCAGGATGAGTTTTCAACTGCTCCTCTGTGAATTTTCCGGATTTTTTGATATTTTCCCAGCAGGTCTTCGCCGTTGCAAGCGAATGGTTTCCATCACCTACTGCAAACAAAAAGCCTCCACAGCTATTCTGTTTTACTGCGAATGCCTCTGTCACCTGCTTTGCTGTCTCCCCCTCGATAGAATAGCCGCGGATATGTCCGCCTCCCTGCATGAGCTCTGTATCGTAAAGCTTACGAAGAGTATCCCTGATGGCATACACATACTCGATTATTCCATGCTTTACAGCTGCTATATTTACTGCATCTTCCTGTGTAGCACCCTGGCATCCATCAATCTTTTGTCTGTCTATAGGATCATCAACAAGCAGCATAACATGTGGCAGCTCAATAGCTGCATTCTCTCTTATTTTCACTCTCGGAGGTATACGTGAGATTACTGTTCCCTCTGTTGCTCTGATGAGAGTCTTCTTTTTCGGGTCGAAATCATAGTCATCCAGATCAATAAGTCCTACTATTCCAAGACGCACCCCCGACTCCGTAGTACGCTCAACAAGCACATAGCCATCTGCCACCGCTTGCTTTAAGGTTCCATCTGTGAGATATGTATCCATAGTGGTATTAATATATTTGATTCTCTCATCATCAATCATTGAAGCATATTTTGTTTTCCTGCCGGTTTCTTTGCCATTTTTGACACCATCCCCTGACGAATTGCAATCATTCTCCTGATTCTCAATTGTTCCCAGATATATTTCGGGAAACACCACATTAAGCGTTGACGGTGCATCAGCCACATACTTTTCCACAGCATCCCAATAATCTGCCTGGCTTGTAAACTGGTCACAGGCAATAACTGACCATTTTTTCATATCTATACAATCGTTTGGCAAAAGAATGTTTGCCGGATTGAAACAATTTGACATATCAACAATTCTCCTTTAAATATACAAAATATATAACAGAAATCCGCTATACTCTATAGTATAACGGATTTACTTTTATTTGCATATATTAAATTCCTTTTGTTGTTAGAATTCTTCCAACTGCATCATCTAATTTTTCTGCCGGTATCTCGCCACTGTTAACTGCAGACAACACTGCATTATAACTGCTCTCAAAGCCTGTTGAAACATAAAGCATGCTCATTCCTGCCTTAACAGCTGCCACAGCCGCCTCATCCTGTGTACATACCTTATTAAGAGATGCATCTGATAAATCATCTGTAATCAAAAGGCCATTAAAGCCCATGGTAGTTCTCATATAGTTTACGGCACCTGCTGATGTAGAGCATGGCGTGGTTTCCTCTCCTGTCACACTCTGGCAAATCACATTTCCCATCATGACTGCCGGAACACCTGCTTCAATTGCCTTCTGATATGGCACAAAATCAGATGCCTCAAGATCCTCCAGCTTATCTGTCATCCAGAGCATTCCTGTTGCTGAATCTGTAGTAGCCTTTCCCTTTCCGGGAAAGCTCTTTGCTACAGAATTGATTCCTGCACCATTATAGCTGCTTACCTGTGCTGCAACACAGTCACCTACAGTCGCTGACTCGCTGCCAAATGCATATGTATCGTTATCTGCATTATCACCATATGCTATATCCGCTGTCGGCCCAAAATTCATATTAAGGCCATTGGTAGCCATATATGAGCCTATCTTTCCTGCACTGCTGCCCGCTGCGTCAGCATCTCCAAGCTGCGATGGTGCCTGCTGTGCCTCATATCCATTAGCTGAAGCAAGAGGAAGTCTTTCTCCACCTTCTTCATCAATTGCAAGAAACAGATTCACGCCCAGTCGCTCCTGCGAAAATGACTGCAGACTGCTCATCATCTTTGTAACTGCAGCCTCACCTGAGAAATTCTCCTGTCTGAAAACAAAACCACCAAGAGGATATGTACCAATAGCTGCCTTTGTCTTGTTACCGGCCTGAGTGAACTGTGATACACCTGTAATCTCCTCAGGTCTCGTAATGAATAGCTGGGCTACCTTTTCCTCTGTTGTCATAGAAGACAGCTTTGTCTTGACAGAATCTGACGGAGTAAATGCCGGTGCTGCCTGCTGTCCATCAGCTTGTACCTGCTGGGTTCCATCCGTCTCCTGAGTAGGATTCTGTGTCTCCTGCTGGCTTTCTGTTATTTTCTTATTCGCATTATTCCCCGGCATCACAAAATGCACTGCTCCAAATACCAGCACAACTATCAGTGCAATTACTTCTATTGTGATGAGGTACTTATCTCCATTTTGTCTGAAGTTCATATTTAATCCCCAAAATCTGTATTTGTTAAATCGTTATTAGGTCCGCTTACTTTTCCTGATAATGCACTGCTGTATTCGTTTACAGTTGCACTAGGAGTATAGCCTGTCTCACCTTCAAGGAACTGATGCACTCCTGTAGCCATGTCTGCAAGTGTAGTAGGCACCTCAACCCATGCGCCATCAACCTTTCCACCATAGAACACCTGTGGATATGCTGTAGAATCCTCTACTGTATAGTCTGCAAGATTTTTAAATACTGAAAGAATCTCATCAGTATTATAGTTAGTATTGACATGTCCAATCAGGTCTGATACCATCTTGATCTTTGCCGCTGTATTCATCTGCTTAGCTGATTCAAACACCTTGAACAGAACTGTTCTCTGTCTTTCAGCACGCTTATAGTCTCCTCCGGCGGTATAACGTATTCTGGAATATGCAACTGCCTGTGTTCCATCAAGTGTATATGTGCCGGCTGAATCAATATGGGCTGAGCTTGTTCCACGTACCTTATTGACCTCATCAATATATCCGTTTATCACCTTTGCCTCAGAAGCATCAATATCCTGTACTATGCCTCCAACCTCATCTATAATCTCACCGACTGTATTGAAATTGACTGTAACATAATTTTTTATGTCTAAGTCCAGGTTTTTGTTAAGTGTATCCACTGCAAGCTCCGGTCCGCCAAACGCATGTGCATGTGTCACCTTCTGGTATCCATGACCATCAATATTCATCATACAGTCTCTGAAAATAGATACCATGCGGATTTTCTTAGCATCATGATCAACCCTGACTACCATAATGGAATCGGAACGTGTTCCTTTATCAAGCTGATCTGAGCGGCTGTCAACACCAAATAGTGCAAATTCCTCTATGCCTGATTTGTCTGTAGTGTTGTCATCCTCAGCCTGAGTATCAGCTTTTGTCTTAACTGCCTCTGTACCTTGTTTTATGCCTTTATTTTCTTTATTACTGACATTACTGCTGTTAATCTTTACAAGTACTATTGCTATAATAGCAACAAGTACAATAATTACTGCTGTAATAATTATATTTTTCTTTTTTTTCATCTGCACTATTCTCCGTCATTCATCTATGTCTGTGCCTGTTACTTTTCGTCCTCATCCCTGCCATAATAATTGCCATAGTAATTACCATAGTAGTTTCCATAATAATGACCATACTTAGACTCTTCAAATTTACACTTATTGAGCACTGCTCCTAATATCTTGACTCCCGAGTCCTCAAGCGTGCGCTTTGTATTGATGATTGCACGGCTGCTTGTGACATTCTGTGCTGCAACTATTACAGCTCCGTCTACATTCTTTCCAACTACAGCCGCATCAATCGCAGCTCCTGTAGGAGGTGTATCGACAAGCACGTAATCAAAATTTTTTTCTCCAAACTCGATAAGCTCTCTAAACTCTTCTGTCTCAAGAAGCTCTGTAGGATTTGGTACCTCATGTCCTGCAAAGAGGATAAACACTCCTTTGATGTTTGTCGCATATATCACTTTGTCCAAAGATACCTGGCCTGAAAGATAATGTGAGAGTCCGTATATCTTTCCACCACTCTCCACCTTCGCTCTGAGTCGTCCTACAAGGACTGACTTACGCATATCGGTATCTACTACAAGGACTGACTTCTTAGAGTCCGCCATCGAACGAGCCAGATCCATAACTACGGTTGTCTTTCCCTCATTTGGCACGCTGCTGGTAAAGAGGATGGACTTCACACCCTTTCCACTAAAGCTGATGCTTGTTTTAAGAGCTCGAAGAGACTCCTTCATTGTATAGCTCTGGTCTTTTATCTGATTAATAACTACTGTTTCCATTAAACTGCCCTCTTCTTCCTCTTGCTATCGTCTGATTTAGATGATCGAGTTTTCTTCTTTTTTCTTCTCTTTGTCTTGGCTCCATCATACTCTGTCTCATCAACAGGAAGTGATGCAAGCACCTTGAGGCCTGTTCTGGTCTCCATATCATCTGCATTGGAAATTGTATCGTCAAGCATGTATCCAAGTACAACTATGCCGGCAGCAAGAAACAGTCCGAGTACAGCTCCTATAACTGTATTCTTAAGGATATTATTATTTACCGGTGTCTTTGAAGCATATGCTGTCTGGATAATCTTTGGCTGTGACTGATCCATATTGTCCGCTATATACTGTGATGAAACCTTTGCAATCTCATCTGCCACTGTTTTTGAAGCTTCCAAATCAGTGTCTGTAACCACAATCTTGAGCACACGTGTATCTGTCGGATTCTCTATCGAAACCCTCTTACTGAGCTGCTCGTATGTCTCGTCCATATCCAGATTGTCAATTACCTGTGATAAAACTGTCCTGCCTGTGATAACGTACTCATAGTCGTTTGTCAGACTCGAGCCTACCTGAATATCAGCAAGACTGGTGATAGATGTTGACTTGGTCAGTACATACATCTCTGCAGATGCCTCATACTCAGGTACAAAAGTAATCTTGGAGTATAATCCAAATACTGCTGCAAGAAGCACCATTGATGCCACAAGTGCCTTCCAGTGCTTCACTAATTCGTGAAACAGCGCTACTAAATCGATTTCAATTTCCTGATCTCTTATTGGTTCGTTGTTTTCCATTTTCCTACCCTTTACATATTGTAACATTATTTTTCGTTTTAATCCTATGTTATATTACTACACTTCATTTCTTTTGTCTATTTTTAGAAGTCACAAAAAAAATATTAAGAATATGTCATATTTTGTAAATAATTATGCAATATAATAGAAAAGTGCCGTTTCCGGCACTTTTCTTTGTTGTACTTTCATTTGCTATATTTTATTTGTTCCTGTTCTATTGTTACTGTTCTAGTTCTGCTGTGGCTGTTCTGATGGTTCAGTCGGTGCCACCGGCTGTGGTTGTGGTTTTGAATTTACTGTAACGGTTATTGAACTGCTTGCGCTATTCCAGCCTGCCATTTCACCTGCTATAGCTGTAATCTGTACGCTACCAGCCCTGTAAATGGTCACATTTCCGGCGCCATCTACTGACGCAATCGAAGGATCACTTGACTGGTAAGAAAGCGCTGCTCCGTTTGAAGCACTTGCTCCGAGAGAAAATGGTGCATCTCCCTCTGTTACAGTTTTATTACCGCAACCTATTGTCACAGATGGTGTCTGGTTTGGCTGTGGCTTTGCATTTACAGTGATTGTAATTGTCTTGCTGCCGGCCTTATAGCTTGTAGTAGCCTCAGACTTGACAGTGATTGTTGCAGTTCCGACACCTGCTATCGTCACATTACCGTTCTCATCCACTCTCACTACACCCTCATTATCACTTGAGTATGTGAGCTTTGCATTATCCTCTGCTGTCACACCGAGATTGAATGCCCCGTCGCCTTCTGTCACATTATAAGAGTCAGCTCCGCCAAGATTCTGTGCTTTTCCGGCTACCTTGTCAACTCCACCATATACAATTACTTTTTCATCTAATGTAACATTCTCGTATAACTTCTTTGCAGCTGAATAAGGCATATTTATGCAGCCATGGCTTCCGCTGTACAGATAGATATTTCCACCGAATGTACTTCTCCACGAAGCATCATGGAACCCGATTCCGCCATTAAACGGAACAAAGAAATTAACCCATGACTTGTATCCGTCTCCCCTTAAGTATCTATCCTTATCTCTTGAGAAGATAGAATACACTCCGGTAGGTGTTCCATGACCTTTTGAAATACATCCTGTAACACACTGACTTGATACAACAAGCTCTCCATTCTTGTATACATATACCATCTGGTTGGTAAGATCCACTTCACAGTAATTGCCACCATATGTGACATATTCACCTGTTTCTTCTTCCTTTGCCTCGCTGTAAACTGCATCCACTGTTGCAGACTTTTTGCTGTTTATTGCCTCCGCAATCGACTCATACAGCTTGTTTCCATCTACAGTCTGTCCTGATGATGTAACAGGCACATTTATTATACTTCCGCCTGTTGTCTTAAACTGTCCTGTTTTCTTCTTTGACACATCATGCTTTTTTGCAAGCTCTGTACAATATGTAGCCATATTCTCACCATCAAGTGAAACTGACAATCCGTCATTGCCCACTATAAGCCACTGGGCTATCTGATCCTTTCCTACAGCCTCTGTAGCAGCTTCACCTGTTGCCGGTGTGAAATTACATGTCACCGTCACATCAAGATATGCATTAGCTTCTTTTAATGCTTTCTTTACCTGCTCGCTGTCCGTAGCCTTTTCTCCATCAACATATCCTGTTGCAGATGTAAGCTCTACCTTATCCTTCAGCTCCTTTACAGCGCTTGTCAGATTTGCAGCTGCATTGTCATATACAGGTGCATCTCCCGATACACCGTCAACACCCTCAAATTGTCCTGCATCTGCATTGTAGGCTATTGTAGCACGATATGGCACAATTGATCTTATATCAAAAGTCTGTGTGTCTGTCGCAGCCTTCTTTTGTTCGTCATCCTTTGCATCTGTATCCGTATCACTCTGAGCCGCAGCATCAGACTGTGACTGCGTTTTTGCAGTGATATAAGAGTCTACAAGAGCCGTCTCCAGCTCATCAGACTTGTCCATTTTAAAAAGCTTCACCTGCTTTTCCGGTTCCTTATCCTTATTGGCCGCATTTATCAGTTTCTGAAGATCTGCTTTGTCATTGTACTTGAGTCCCAAATCCTCAGCTGTCATATCAAATGATGCATCGTCAAGCTTCACTGATATCTTATACTTGCCTACTGCAGTCTTTATGGCTTTCTTTGCCTCGTCAGCAGTCATTCCACCTACATCAACTGATGCAAGCTTGTACTTTTCAGGGAATGTCTTGTATGCTTTCTTTCCACAGCCTGCCATTCCCAATGCCATAAGCACACAGGCCAAAACTACCAGGAGTTTTATACTTTTCTTCTTCATCTTTGTCCTCTTTATCTTAATTCTATATTATTCTCACAGCCCCATATTTTATCACTTTCTTATATATGCCTCAAGTGAGATTTGTCACATATTTTCCGATTATTTAGACATATTATTCATCATTATGATAACAAAAAGCTTCCTAATGACGCACAATATGTAACAGGCGTATAAAATAGTTCTGATAAACCTTATCGCTCATATGCATTTTATTCAACATACAAAATACTTTATAATTCTTATTTACACATTTATACATATCTGTATTCTTTTTTTCAATTTGACTGACAAACATCTTCATCCTTTTTCTAAGCTGTTTTTTATCAGTGTTTCTAATCAGGCAAAGTTGCAAATAATCGTTGATAAATTTGCTTGTTTTATCAAACCACAGCTGCTTTCCGCCTATACTAAAGTGCTCTACATCCCGACCTGCCTCAATCAGCCTCATGATAACCTTCTCATAATGGTCAAGCCTCTTCAGTGAGCTTTCTATCGAAACGCTCTGATTTACGTCACCGACTCTATACTCATAAAGTGCCTTATCATATGCATAGATACTTTTGGCATATGCCATTGGGATTATTGAAAACTCCTGATCCTCGTAAAATACCCCCTCAGAAAGTGTCAGTCCTGTATTTCTATAAAACTGCGTATTATATATCACCCCATGCAGACTCAGCCCCCACCAGAAATCATACAGATGCGCATCCACATATCCTGCATTATATGGTCCACCATTTTTTGTTATATATTTATCGTCGTATGGATACTCATCAGTATTTTCTCTCTGCAGCACATATGATCTATAGCTCATCAGCACTGCATCTGCGAAATTCTCATGTTTATTTTCATTATCTTTAAGATAACAAATAGTTTCTTTCAACACATCAGTGTTTACCCAGTCATCAGCGTCTACTACCTTAAAATAGCTTCCTTTTATTATTTTTACTCCTTCATTAATTGCCGAACCATGACCACCATTTTCTTTATTCAGTATCCGGTACACGTCAGGATATTTATTTACATATTTTTGTGCAATCTCCACACTATTATCGGTAGAGCCGTCATTCACAACAATAATGTCCAGCATATTTAAAAGAGAGTTATCATCAATAATAAATGATGATAACCCTTTATCCAAAAACTTTGCCGCATTATATGTCGGTATTATTATTGATAGTATCTTTTTATTCTCTGTTTCCATATCCTATCTAATTCCTGTTTCTATTTGTTAATTTCCACTTATATCGCTGTCTGTCACCATATTTGACAATGGTAGTCAGTATTATTTTCTGTATAGTCTGTCTGCTCTGCCAACCCTTTTGGCAAGCTCAAGCAGCTTTGCAAATTGATTCTCGTAAAAGCTGTTGCTCACATGCAGCTTATTAAACAGCCGAAATACTTTATATTTACGCTGTACTGCCTCATACATAAGTGCACTTTTTTGAGCAAGCTTCATGTTAAACTGCTCTACTATCGCTCTGCCGGATTGTCTGTCGGTATTTTTTATCAAAGCTATTTGATAATAGCTTGTGATTATGCCCGACGTCTTTCTGATAAAGTGTTCCTTTCCACCCTGTGGCATTTTTGCAAAGCTCTTCTCTGCCTCAAGTACATTAAATATAACCTGCTCCAAATCCGGAAGACGCTTCACCTGACTCGCTGCTGAAACACTTTGATTTACATCTCCAACTCTGTATACATACAACTCTTCCTGAATAAATCTGACAGCTTTTGCATACGAAAACGGAACGGTTGCATACTCCTGGTCTTCGTAAAATACATGCTCTGTGAGCTTATAGCCAATCGCTTTATAGAACCCAGTGTTATATATCACTCCGTGAAATGATAGACCATCATATACATCATCCCACATATTTACTATATCCTTTAAATTGTACTCTCTTGTAAAATCAGGCACACTCACATCTGCCGGTCTGTACTCATCCTTTGATATGTCATAATACCTGAAGCTTTGTATCACCGCATCCGAATCTATATGTTCGAGATATTCAACCAGATGCTTTAGCGCAAGCGTATCTACCCAGTCGTCAGCATCGACCACCTTTAAATACTTTCCTCTCACATGCTCCACGCCTGTGTTGATTGCAGAACCGTGTCCACCATTTGTTTTATTTACTATGACAAAGGTATCCGGATACCAGTCCACAAATTTCTGTGCCACTTCAACACTTCTGTCAGGTGTGCCGTCATTTACGACTATCACCTCAAGCTTATCGAGTATAGCCTTGTCAATATCTATTTCCTCAAAGCGACCCTCCGTTGCCATTTTACAGTTGCGCCGTGCTGTCTGTGCATCTGTATCCCTGCATACCAGAAATGACGACAGCCCCTTATTCAGAAACTTTTCTGCATTATATGTTGGTATTATGATTGATAATATTTTACTCATTAACTGTTCTATCCGTCCTGATTACTATTATTAAAAAGAGTATTGCATACTCATTAACGCCTATTCATGAAATTAATTACCACGCAGTCTGCTATAGACCCATGCTGCCATCGGAAATATCTTAAAACCTGTTTTTCTAAGCATCCAGACGCTCTTCCTGCTGCACGCCTGGTACACTCCCGGGTGCTCCTCACGCAGCATCTCGTCAAACTTCTTCATCTGCTCAACGTTCCTTGTATCATTGCCCTTTGCCAGAAATATCTGGTACTCATCATCGACTGCCTCGGCTATGCCGCGCTCAAGGTACTGCTTCTTGTAGGTCTGCAGATTGCCGTGCACGTTGTTGTACTCAAACAGTGCATCAAGCACCTTAAGGTGCTGGTCATGACGCTTGATCATCATCTTTATGTCCACGCTCTGACCACTCCTGCCAAGTCTGTACTGATACAGCGGCAGAGGTGAAAACGTGATGCTTGTGCAATATGGTATAGGGTAGAGTATATACTCCTGGTCCTCGTAGAAGCAGTGCTCATCCACACGAATATCATTCTTCTGCAATACATCAGTACGGATGGTCATGGAATGTATAGTGATCAGCGGGTCCATGACTGCCTCAGCAAAGCCCCACTCCCTGTTGTAGTGATAAGAGTTGGACACTGCCTTTCTGCGCTTTGTTACCTTCTTTGTCCTATCATCGACCAGGTTGAAGTCATTGGATATGACATCCGAGTGCGTGTGCTTCAAAAGCTGTACAAATTGTGGCAGAAGGCTCTTGTCCAGCCAGTCATCACCATCCACCACCTTGAAATACTTTCCTGTTGCACGCGGTATCGCATAGTTGATGGTAGATCCATGGCCTCCGTTCTCCTTGGAGAGCACCTTGAAGCTGTATGGATATTTCTGCTCGTAGGTATGTGCCAGGCTGGCTGTGGAATCTGTGGAACCATCATCCACTATGAGTATCTCCAGACTTCTGAGCACAGACAAATCTATAAACGAGTCAAGACAGTTCTTTATATACTTTTCAACATTGTAAGCCGGAACGACTATGGTTAAAAGCTTCTCCATATATGTTTCTCCATGTATACCTGTTTCCTTGTGTACTACTCTCCGAGTCCATCCTTGATGTACTGTATAAGATGTTCAAGCGCCTCACTCTCATCCTCGCCATTGCAGATAAGCTCTATCTCATCGCCTGACTTTATGCATGCTCCAAGCACTGAAAGTACACTCTTTGCATTAGCTACATTTTTCTCGTCATATATAAATGTTACCTTTGATTTAAATTTCATTGCCTCTTTGCAGAGATTGCCGGCCGGACGTAAATGTAATCCGGTAGGATTCTTGATTATTATTTTTTGTGCTACCACTTTTATTACCTCTTTTCGGTTATATATCTATCAATGCGCTGAACTGTCAGAGCCGTTATTTCCGGTGTTTCCTGACGATGTGCTGCCCGATGACGTACCTGTGCCGGTACTTCCTGATCCGGTGTCGCCTGATGTTGTACCGCCTGTTGTTGAGCCCGAGGCTGTTCCTGTACCATCAGTTCCCGTTGTGCCGCCTCCGTCACCTTCCCTTCCGATAACTATCTGAACCTTTATCTCGCCCCATGTGTACTTGGTCTCATCCAGATTTGGCTTTACCGTCACTGTATGTGTACCTGCATCAAGGCCTGTCACATCAATTTTACCCTTCAGTGTAGTTCCCGAAAGTGTATCTATATCAGACTTGGTGCCGCTTACTATGACACTGCTCTTATCTGTTACAAATGTAAGCGTATATCCCTTTTCAAGTCCGTCATATGTGATATTGGAGCTGTTCAGCGTCATGGTTGAAGTCGCATTTGTTTCAATCTTTATATCTATACTGAGCTTTGCCTTGGATGAGTTCACTATAAAAACTCCATCCGGCAGATATCCTGTCAGGTCAACAGATGTACTTATATCGTCTGTTGCGCCCGATATATCGATTGGACCCACATCTATAGATGTGATATTGTTCAATGCTTCTGCATTACCTTTGAGCATTACAGACTCCTCTGATAGTTCTACTCCGAGCACGCTCTTTCCTCCTGCTGGTGAGCCTGTCGTAGTACACTTGATAGGCACCTCCTTGGTACTTAGGACATCAACTGTCACTGCTATAGACTGATACTGGCTGTCCACATCAAGCTTTGATATATCGACTTCATCGCCATTATCATCAATCAGAGTGAGATCACCGCGATCAGTTATCTGATTATCTGATATTATGGTATTGTCATCGACCTTTATATTTACATTGGCCGATGCTATAGTTGAAACAATAGACTCAGGTCCTCCGACCTTTACTACCTTTGGATTTGCCTGTGGCTTGTTTCCCAGTGCTTTCGCACCTGAAAGACTTCCAGCCACTGATACCTTTACTTCAAACTGCTTCTGCATATATTTCTCAACCGACAATGAGAGCATATGGTCTCCACCGTTGAAGGTAATCGAATGTCTGTACTTGGTGCATCCAATATCTACCTTTACACTTGCCTTATTTGTATCATCCTTATCCACTATGATATTTGCAAGGTCGACATTTGCGTAAAAATCGGAATCATCAAGCTCGTTCAGGTAGCTTCTCTTGCCTGATACCGAAAAGCTGATGGTCTTTTCCGAATCCTTGATGGTAGGCCATAGCCCCTTGTCAACAACCGAATCGCGCCCTGTAACTGTGACTGTTGTGGTAAATGTCTTTGTCTTGACCGGGTCATTGAGATTGTAGACCACAAGCCAGAGTATAAATGCAAATGCTATCGCAAGTATTTTAAAGCCTATATTATTTGTGAAGGTTTTTAGAAGCTTCTTTCCCATTCTTAAACCTCCTTTTAATTAATTCAAACTTACCCGGCTCCCTGTGTCTGTTCTGCAGGAGCTTAAGCTGTGTACGCAGATGATCGGCATCTATATCATGCTCAATCTGCCCCTTGTATGCTGTAGAAACTGCTCCTGTCTCCTCTGAAACTATGATGGTGAGCGAATCACTTACCTCGCTTACTCCGACCGCTGCACGGTGTCTGGTTCCCAAATCCTTCGAGAGTGACAGGCTGTCTGATAGCGGAAGGTAACATGTAGCTGACACTACACGGTTACCACGCACGATAACCGCTCCGTCATGAAGCGGTGTATTTTTCTCAAATATATTGATAAGGAGCTGACTTGTAAGTATGGCATCCACATCTATTCCTGTTCTGATATACTCTCCCAGATTGATTTCATCCTCCATGACTATTAGTGCTCCTGTCTTTACCCTGCCCATCGCAAAGCATGCACGCACCAGCTCATCAATTGTCTTGTCAGAAAATTTCTCTGTCTCGCCCTTGCCTGTATTGAAAAAATCCCCCAGAAAGGTCTTGCCACCAATATTCTCCAGGGCATTTCGAAGCTCCGGCTGGAAAATAACAACTAGCGCCACGAGACCTACATTGAAGAGCTTCTCAGCAAGCCACAGTATGGTATCCATCTGGAACAATGCTGCAACAAGTACAAACAACAGTATGATAATAAGACCCTTGAACAGATTCCATGCCCTCGTGGTCTTTATCCACAAAAGTATATGATAGAAGAGCACTGAAATAATAAGTATCTCTATAATGTCTATCACACCGATTTTGATGCCCGGCACATTTGTGAATGTAAGGAACTGATCCTTGAATCGTATCAATACACCACTCACATTATCCATAGCGCCCTCCTTTCTCTTATACTATGTAACTATTTATCATCCTCAAATATATTTTCGTCTATTTCGAGATCTTTTGCAATAGCCTCTTTGCTGATATTTTCCTGATTATGTCTCGGAATCTTCTTTCCAAGGCTTCCTGTATTGCCAAAGTGCTTTACAACCTTTTCCTCCTTGGCAATCATCTTCTTTGGAACTGCCTTGACGTAATAGTAATATTCATCATCCTCAAACTGTACGTTTTCTGTACGCGCATAGTCAAGATTCATAAATATAAACTGTATGACAACACCTGCAAAAATAGCAGCTACAGTGCTGAGCACAAGCCAGATTATCTTCTCCGGCAGTCCGAGCACCAGATAAGCAACAACAAGCGCAACCAACTGTATGAGCCCTCCTGCTATGGTAGCAACAGTCCATGAATTGTTGATTTTCAATCGTCTGACCTGATACACCACCAGTGTGGTGATAACAAAGATTGCCATAACTATAAACATCTCTTTGTTGTCAAGAAGCTGTCCCATTGTCACATTGAGCTTTGTAGTGCTCTGCCCCTTTTTATCTACCACCTCTGCAAGCGCTGATGCATTCTGTCTGATTCCGTCAAGGAAATAGTACAGCAGTGTGCCACATATTATTGCAACAACCGAATAAGCTCTTCTTAAAAGACCTGATGCAACCGGCACAACAGATGGTATGTGAAGCTGAAAGCATATAGGTGTGAGTATCACAAGCATGCCATCCTTCGGTGCAAAACGAAAATAGACAAAATACAGTACTAAAAAAAGCACAAATGTGATAGCAAAAACCTCTATGGACAGCGCATACATATCTAAAAGTATCATAATCGAAGCAATCCAGAGTATTGCATTCACCGGAAGCAGTGCACACACAAGCGCTAAAAGCAGTGCCACAAGCATCGAGCTGATTTTCGCCATATAGCCGATATTCAAATCTATTGTTATAAATGCGATAAATGCAACGGCAAATCTCACAACCGGAAGTATAAAGTGCTCATACTCACCGCAAAATTTGACTGTCTTATCCTTAATTTCCAGTAACTTGTTCATAAAGCCTCCCTAACGCTTAATCTTTTCCTCACGGGAATATATTCTGCCCACTGCCTTCAGGTGATTTGCGTATCTGCGCACTTCCCTTCTGCCGACCTTATATCTTGCAGTATACACCACAATTGTAACAAAAATGTAAACTGCCATAAATGCAATATACAGTATGCCTATTGTGACACCTATTGCCTTAAAATCGAGCTTATTGATTCTGTCCAAAAGCTCTGCTGCATTGACAGCAACCCACATCACAACAAGCCCTGCAAATGCGAATGTACCTGTAAAGAAGCTTTTTAAGCCCTCTTTCCATATATAGTCCCATCCGTAGTAGCTTGCGGACTGCTTCTGCACACGGCTGTCATCGCTTTTGCTGTCACAAAGAGCAATATTAAACAGTTCCCTTACTTTTTCTTCGTTTATCATAAATCATCCTCTTACCTGTTACCTGATATATCTCATACGGTTTTTGTCATCCTGCTGCCACAGCTGCTTATCCTGGCCCTTTGGTGTGTCAAGGGCACTGCGTAGTGTGTTTGTGAGCTTAGTCTTGCACTCATCACAAAATCTGCCTGTACGTATCATCCTGCCACAGTTCTCGCATGGTATACCATATGATGAATCCGGTGAAAACGAAAGCCTTTCCTCACGTATCCACCTATTTATCTGCTTCATGGATGTATCGGTCTCCTTGGCCACTGTCTCAACCGGCACATTTGGATTATCCTCAACAAATCTCTTTACTATATCAAATTTCTCATCCATTTTTTTCTGGCAGTTCGGGCAGTACTGCTCATCTGACAGTACATTAAATATTCTGCCACAGCCCTTACAATTAGATATTCTCATCTGATAAAACCCTCCTAACTTCCCTGTCCTATGCAAATACACAGTACATATACACGGCCGGGACATTTCTTTGCTATCTCGTGCCCAATCGACTCCGCCGTACTGCCTGTAGTATATATATCATCTACTATTAGTATTTGGTCATATTGTACAATACTATCCGCCACTTGAAAAGCCCCCTCGAGACAATTTCTGCGTTCAACATATCCCATTGTCTTGAGTGGACTGGTATTTTTCACTCTGCGCACAAGCCCTTTTGCCATCCTTATGCCTGTTTTTTCAGACAATGCCCTTGCAAAACACTCTGCCTGATTGTAGCCTCTCTGGCACATTTTTTTACGGTGCATCGGCACCGGAATAATAACATCTATCCCACAGCTTAGTATCCAGTCCGAATATCTTTCCACTGCTGTCTGTGCAAAATAAGCCGCATACTCACGTCTGTTTGAATACTTGAACCTGTACATGGTCTGCTTTATGCTGCCCTTGTATGCAAAAAGCGCCTTGCCCTGCCTGTAGCTGTCATCCTCCCGCATCTGCCTGTGATGCTCGAGTGCCCGTGCGCAGTCGTCACAATACTCTCTTCGCTCAGACAAAACCGGCTTCCCGCAGCGCATACACTGTGGCTGCTCAACCGGAAAGAGCTTTTCACAGCATCTGCTGTGTATATATCTCTCAACCGGACCAATTATACCATCACATACCGGACAGCGCGGTGGAAATACCAGATTGATTACACCTCTCCCAATATCCTTTATTTTGTTCACTAATCCCCCTGACTGTAATATCCCCATTTGTAACAATATTAACAAAAAAGCGACAATACATTCCTGCAATGCAGGGACATATCATCGCCCTCACGGCTGCCTGTTATAAAAAGTATATTCTAGAATTCTTCATCTCTCTTGCCTGCAAGGAACTCTACATACTTTCCTGTACCGATAGCAACACATGTCATAGGCTGCTCTGCAGTCATTGTATTGATGCCGGTCTTTTCCTCGATAAGCTCCTCAAGACCTCTGAGCAGTGAACCGCCTCCTGTAAGCACGATTCCTCTGTCTGCGACATCGGCTGCAAGCTCCGGTGGAGTCTTTTCAAGCACTGAGTGCACTGCCTCAACTATCTGAAGAGTTGCCTCACGAAGTGCTTCCTCTGTCTCCTCTGAGCTGACTGTAATAGTCCTTGGAAGTCCTGTTACAAGGTTTCTTCCTCTTACCTCAATTGTCTCCGGCTGTGCGAGAGGGTAGCATGTACCAATCTTGATTTTGATATCCTCAGCTGTTCTCTCTCCGATGAGAAGGTTATGCTTCTTTCTCATGTATCTGACAATTGCCTCATCAAAATCATCTCCGGCTATCTTGATAGATGTGCTGACTACCGAACCACCGAGTGAGATAACTGCTATATCTGATGTACCGCCTCCGATATCTACTATCATATTTCCGCATGGCTTTGAAATATCAATACCTGCACCGATTGCAGCTGCGATTGGCTCCTCGATAATCTTAACATCTCTGGCTCCTGCTGCAAATGTAGCATCTTCAACGGCCTTCTTCTCAACCTCAGTAACACCACTTGGCACACATACGCTCACGAGCGGCTTTCTGAAGCTCTTCTTACCAAGCGCCTTCTGGATGAAGTGCTTGATCATCTTCTCTGTAACTGTATAATCTGAGATAACACCCTGACGCAGCGGTCTGACTGCAACGATATTACCCGGTGTCCTTCCGAGCATGAGGCGTGCTTCCTCTCCGATTGCCTTAATCTTGTTGGTGTCCCTGTCAAAGGCTACTACTGAAGGCTCCTTTAACACAACACCCTTTCCTTTTATATAAACAAGTATACTTGCTGTTCCTAAATCGATTCCGATATCTGATCCGACCATTTTAATAGCCCCTTTCCTGCCATATCTTTAAATTTACACATACACTCTCTTATTATATACAATAAATCCCATTTTTCAAACTTTTTTTTTGAAAAAGGTCATATTTAATAAAATTTTAAAGTTTATCCTTGTCTTTTTCCAGATATGGTTTCAAAAACCGGCCTGTATATGACTGTTTTACCTCGCATATCTCCTCAGGTGTGCCCTGCGCTATGACGGTTCCGCCGCCGTCTCCGCCCTCAGGTCCCATATCTATGATATAGTCAGCTGTCTTTATCACGTCGAGGTTGTGCTCGATAACAACTACAGTATTGCCTCCGTCCGAGAGCCTGCGCAGTATCTCCACAAGCTTGTGTACATCTGCAAAGTGCAGTCCTGTGGTAGGCTCATCAAGTATATATATGGTCTTTCCGGTGCTCTTTCTGCTAAGCTCTGTGGCAAGCTTGATACGCTGCGCCTCACCACCCGAAAGCTCTGTGGACGGCTGTCCCAGCTTCACGTAGGATAGTCCGACATCATAGAGCGACTGGATTTTGTTCTGTATCTTTGGCACATTTTTGAAAAACTCAAGTGCCTCCTCCACTGTCATATCAAGAACATCGTATATACTCTTGCCCTTGTACTTTACATCGAGTGTCTCCCTGTTATATCGTTTGCCTCCACAGACCTCACACGGCACATATACATCAGGCAGGAAATGCATCTCTATCTTAAGGATTCCATCGCCGCCGCAGGCCTCACACCGACCGCCCTTTACATTGAAACTGAAACGGCCCTTTTTATAGCCCTTTGCCTTGGCATCAGGTGTTGATGCAAACAGGTCTCTTATCATGTCAAACACACCTGTATATGTGGCAGGATTAGAGCGGGGTGTACGGCCTATCGGTGACTGGTCGATGTCTATGACCTTATCAAGCTGTTCAAGACCATCTATACCGTCGTGATCCCCCGCGATACACCTGGCTCTGTTTAAGGATTTGGCCAGATGCTTGTAGAGTATCTCATTGGTCAATGAGCTCTTTCCCGAGCCCGACACGCCTGTAACACAGGTCATGATACCAAGAGGTATCTGCACATCAATATTTTTCAGGTTATTCTCCCTGGCTCCTCTTATCGTGATATATCCGCTTGGCTTACGCCTCTCCTGTGGCACCGGTATCTTTATTTTACCGCTCAGATATGCTCCTGTGAGTGATTTTTTGCACTTTATAATGTCCTTTAACGAGCCTGCTGCCACTATCTCACCGCCGTGCGAGCCGGCTCCCGGTCCTACATCCACGATATAATCTGCTGCACGCATGGTATCCTCATCATGCTCCACAACTATGAGTGTATTTCCCAGATTCTTAAGATTCATAAGTGCACCGAGCAGCTTGTCGTTATCCCTCTGATGCAGTCCGATACTTGGCTCATCAAGTATATATGCCACACCTACAAGTCCTGAGCCTATCTGCGTGGCAAGCCTGATTCGCTGGGCTTCCCCGCCTGAGAGGCTTGCCGTGCCGCGAGTAAGGGTGAGGTAATCAAGGCCGACCTGCTGCAAAAAGCCAACTCTCGCACGGATTTCCTTTAGTATCTGGTCTCCTATATAGTGCTGTTGCTCTGTAAGCTCTATATCAGCAAGGAACTTCACAAGCTCCTTCACAGACATGGAGGTCATCTCATATATGTTCTTATCCGCAACCGTAACAGCAAGTGACGATGGCTTAAGCCTCTGCCCCTTACAGCTCGTACACGGAGTAATGCGCATAAACTGCTCATACTCTGCCTTTGCCGTATCAGAAAAGGTCTCCTTGTATCGACGCTCAACATTGTCCACAAGGCCGTTCCATACAAGGTCATAGACGCCTTCGCCTCTCTGACCCTTGTATCTGACCTTGAGCACCCTGCCATCTCCACCGTAAAAAAGCAGCTTTTTCATATCTGCAGATAAATCATCAATCGGTGTGTCTAGAGGAAGCCCATAACCCTCATGCAGCGCACGAAGTGTCGCATAGGTATAGCTCTTTGGGTCTGTACATGACTGCCAACCCATCACCTGTATGGCACCCTCAGATATGGAAAGCGATGCATCCGGCACCATAAGCTGCGGGTCAAACTCCATCTTGTAGCCGAGTCCGTAGCAGGTCGGACATGCTCCAAACGGATTGTTGAAGGAGAAGCTTCTCGGCTCAACCTCATCTATGCTTATACCACAGTCAGGGCACGCAAAATTCTGGGAAAAGGTCATCTGTTCACCATCCACAATATCAACTATGGCATTGCCCTCTGTCAGTTCAAATACATTTTCAAGTGAATCAGTAAGCCTCTTTTCTATGCCAGGCTTTACAACCAGACGGTCTACAACAATATCAATATTGTGCTTTATATTTTTCTCCATTGGGATATCCTCGGAGAGCTCATACATGCTGCCGTCTACAATCACACGCACATATCCGCTCTTTTTAGCTCTCTCGAACAGCTTCTGGTGCTCACCCTTGCGGCCTCTGACCACCGGTGCAAGAAGCTGGATACGTGTGCGCTCAGGCAGCGCCATAACAGTATCCACCATCTGGTCTATCGTCTGCTTTGTAATGGCGCGCCCGCACTTCGGACAGTGTGGTATTCCAATTCTTGCATAAAGCAGTCTGAAGTAATCATATATCTCTGTGACCGTTCCGACAGTTGAACGTGGGTTCTTGTTGGTGGATTTCTGGTCAATGGAAATGGCAGGCGGAAGTCCCTCTATAGACTCCACATTCGGCTTCTCCATCTGCCCTAAAAACTGACGCGCATACGATGAAAGTGACTCCATGTACCTGCGCTGCCCCTCAGCATATATGGTATCAAATGCCAGTGATGACTTGCCGGAGCCTGAAAGCCCTGTAAAAACAACAAACTCATCTCTCGGGATGTCAAGACTGACGCACTTTAGATTGTGCTCACTGGCACCTCGTATTTTGATGTATTTTCTTTCTTTTTTTGCCATAATTTGTGTTCCTCCAAATTGCTTCCGGATGTTATAAGCTTTTATTTTACGTCTCTCAATGTATTTTTAAGCATAATAAGCTTATCCCTGTACTCAGCAGCCGCCTCGAAATTGAGCTCTGCCGCTGCTTTTTTCATCTTTTTCTCTATATCTGCAATATGCTTCTCAAGCTCTTTTTTGCTCATTGACTCCGGATCTTTGTCAAGAGCATTCTCATCGGCCGCTACCTTCTTTGAGATAGCTATGAGATCACGCACGGATTTCTGTATAGTCTGTGGCGTGATGCCGTGAGCCTCATTGTACTCTTCCTGTACCTTTCTACGACGCTTTGTCTCGTCAATTGCGACACGCATGGAGTCTGTAATCTTGTCAGCGTACATGATAACATGGCCCTCACTGTTACGTGCGGCACGTCCTATCGTCTGGATAAGTGAGGTCTCTGAACGAAGGAAGCCTTCCTTATCCGCATCGAGTATGGCAACAAGTGTAATCTCCGGGATATCAAGGCCCTCCCTGAGCAGATTGATGCCGACGAGCACATCAAATACGTCAAGACGCAGGTCACGTATTATCTCCGCTCTCTCAAGTGTATCTATATCTGAATGCAGGTACTTTACCCTGATGCCAAGCTCTGCCATATAGTTTGTGAGATCCTCAGCCATACGCTTTGTGAGTGTGGTGATAAGCACCTTGTGATGGTTTGCAGTCTCCTTATTGACCTCTGATACAAGGTCATCAATCTGTCCCTCAACAGGGCGCACTGATATCTCAGGATCCAAAAGTCCTGTCGGTCTGATAATCTGCTCCGCACGAAGCAGCTCATGCTCATTCTCATACTTATTCGGAGTGGCTGAGACAAAGAGCATCTGGTCTATTTTGCCCTCGAACTCCTCGAAATTGAGAGGTCTGTTGTCAAGGGCCGAGGGCAGTCTGAAGCCATAGTCAACAAGAGTGGTCTTTCTGGAGCGGTCCCCCGCATACATACCGCCTATCTGCGGAATCGTGATATGTGATTCATCCACGATTATAAGAAAATCATCCGGGAAGAAATCTATGAGTGTCATAGGAGGCTCCCCCGGCTTTGCAAAGTTCAGATGCCTCGTATAGTTCTCAATTCCTGAGCAGAAGCCTGTCTCCCTCATCATCTCTATGTCAAAATTGGTCCTCTCTGCTATTCGCTGAGCCTCTATGAGCTTGTCCTCGCCTTTAAAATACTTCACGCGCTCATCAAGCTCTTTCTCTATATTGAGGCAGGCCTCATTTATCTTCTCCTGCGAAACTACATAGTGGGATGCAGGGAAAATCATCGTGTGCTCAAGCGAGCACTTTACCTCGCCGGTCAGCACATCAACCTCCACTATCCGATCTATCTCATCACCGAAAAACTCAACCCTGATTGCTGTATCATCGGCATTTGCCGGAAATATATCAAGCACATCACCGTGCACTCTGAAGGTGCCTCGGTGAAAATCCATATCATTCCTGGTGTACTGTAAATCTATGAGAGCCCTCGCGAGATCATCCCTGTCCCTCTCCTGCCCCGGGCGCAGCGAAATACTCATGCCTGTCCATTCATCAGGACTTCCAAGTCCGTATATGCAGGAAACCGATGCCACGACAATGACATCCTTTCGCTCTGTGAGCGCTGCCGTGGCTGAAAGCCTGAGCTTATCTATCTCATCATTTACAGAGGAATCCTTGGCTATGTACGTATCAGACTGCGGCACATATGCCTCCGGCTGATAATAGTCGTAGTAGGATACAAAATACTCTACTGCATTCTCAGGGAAGAACTCCTTCATCTCACCATAGAGCTGTGCCGCCAAGGTTTTATTATGACTTATAATAAGGGTCGGCTTATTTAGTTGTGCGATTACATTCGCCATCGTAAAAGTCTTGCCAGAACCCGTAACCCCTAGTAAAGTCTGGAATTGATTGCCTTCTTGAAAGCCTTCTACGAGCTCTTTTATCGCCTCTGGCTGGTCACCAGTAGGCTCATATGGGGCGTGTAATTTGAACTCCATAATACCGTTTTCCTCCAAATTTCATATCAAAAAATGTTCACTATAAGGCAACTATTCGCACTCTTACATACTCAAAAAAGTCCGAAAATCGACCACAGTAACAATTGGGTCACCAACAGTTCATTAACAAATCATATGGTTTTTCTGAACTATTAAGACCGGACATTCAGAATCGCGATTTTGTGAAATCTGCGAAATATACAAAATATCAATCTAATTATATTTCACAAATAAAAAAGACAAAATTGATGCTTTGTAATAGTATGCCATGTGCATATTATTCTACTACAAAACTTCAATTTTGTCCATCTAAATTAGAACGTCTGTTCCCTGATATTTCCTAACCAGTAGTGTTATTTGGGAACAAATTCTAATATAAAAGGATCTAATGCATCGAGCTTAACTGCCGACACCATAGCTTGGTCGATATAATGGTCTATCGTAACAATTTCCTCAGAATGTCCCATGTTTTTTGATCTAACTCACTATCATTTTTGTTTATATCACGCTTATCTTTTTTATAATCCTTACATGATAGCCCGATTCTTTCTCACTCTTTGGTATTCTCACATTCTTTGCCACATTGACTTCTATAGCTTTATTCTTTTGTGCATACGCAAGGAATGTATCTTTCTTAAAAAGTTGTATGAACTGTTCAGTTATTCGCCTGTCTGCGAAAAATGTGCAAAAAATTAGAGCCAGCCTTTCGACTGACTCTGTTCTACCCCAAAACATATTATAATTTGCTCTGATAATTCTCTAACTGGTGGAATATACCAACTACATTCACAACATCCACTCTCACATCAAATATGACAATATAATTCATCTGTGGAACTACTGCCTCACGATATCCTTTCTTGGCAAGATATGTGTCCCTGCACTCCGGATACTGATATGGGTTATTTTCCAACCTATCATATACAATATCTATGCTATCCAGCAGATGTCTGGCTGCCCGTTTATTCTTTAAGCGATTAACCAGATGATATACAAGATTATCAAGCAGTTCATCGGCATGCTCAGTAACGTTCAATTTATAAGCCATACTTTGCCCTCGTTTCTTTCAGTGCTGTTCTGGCATCCTTTACCTGTCCTGCCTCTATCTGCTTTTCAGATATCTCAATATCTCTGTACATAGCGATTTGTTTCATTGTTGACTCATAAATCTCCATACTCATGATAACCATATCGCCATAGCCATTTTTTGTTACATAAATCGGCTCCTCTGTCTTGTGGCACATATCAGAAATCTCTGATGTATTTTTCAAATCTTTAATTGGAATTATTTGTGGCATAATAAACACCTCCTCGTCCATATGGTCTAATTATACCATAATTATGTCCTTTTTCAACTTCTTTTATACAGTAAAAACAACTTTAAAAAAACAAGCTTTCCATCTCCGTCTGCTCTTTTTCCATTAGATCCACATGCTGTAAGCACCACTGCAAGAACTCCTGCCATCACAACTGCTGCATTACTTATCCTATCTATCATGCCTCGGATCGTGCACTTTCTGCTATATTAAAAGATAAAATACTAGAGATAACATTTTCTAAAGAGCCTGCATCCTCTTTTGGAATGATTGCAAAATTATACGAATGTATGGATTAATCGAATGTCTAAAGCTGCACAGTTATTGCAACTAACTGACTTATCCATTCGTGATATTGGAAAAGGAGTAGGTTATCCAAATCAACTCCACTTTTCAAGAGCATTTAAGAACACCTATAAAATATCACCTTTGCAATGGAGAAAAGAAAATAAACCGAAGAGTGCTAATATCTTCCCTACTATCGACAAGTGACCCGAATCATTTGTAAAGCCCGGAAACGATCTATATTGTCAGAAACTTGCACCATAAAAGTAATTAATATCCTTTTACATAAAAATATCCCTCAGGGCTTCATACCCTGAGGGACATCCTCATTCATTTTAATTTTCCTTTTGTTTTTCAAGCTGTTCCATACAAAACTCCCCTTGCATAAGAACCATAAAGATTTATCTGGCGTATATGATCACCGCATTTTCTACTGATCATTCCGATTGCATAATCCCAAGCTTCTGCATTAGTCAGTGTATCAATCCCTCTTTTCGCTTTTTATTATGTCAAAATCTCTCAAATTCTTCACTATCAATTCAAGATTTACTTCACGCGTCCACAGCACTGCTTATATTTCTTGCCACTGCCACATGGACATGGGTCGTTCGGATATACCTTGGCTGCCGCACGGCGCTTTGGAGCATTCTGTGCCGACTCATCTTTGTTTGTGCCCGAAATCTTTGCAACCTGCTCTCGCTCAACCTTCTGCTCAACCTGTACATGATACAGCAGTCTGACAGTATCCTCCTGGATAGCTGAAATCATGTCGTCAAACATATCAAAGCCTGCCATCTTGTACTCTACGATTGGATCTTTCTGTCCATAAGCCTGTAAGCCGATTCCCTGACGAAGCTGTGCCATATCATCGATGTGATCCATCCACTTTCTGTCGATTACACGAAGAAGCACGACACGCTCAATCTCTCTGAACTGCTCAGGCTCAGGGAATTCTGTCTCCTTCTGCTCATAAAGCATAACAGCCTTTTCCTTTAAGTACTGCTTAAGCTGCTTTGCATTCTTAATTGACTCAATATCCTCTTTTGTAATCGGATCAAGCGGAATGACCGGAAGCACAAGCTCATTGAGTTCTACAAGATCCCAGTCAGCTCTGTCAATTTCCTCGGAAATACATCTGTCAACAGACTTCTCAACCTGCTCCTGAACCATCTTAAGGATAGCATCACGCATGTTGTCACCGTTAAGCACCTTCATACGCTCGCTGTAGATAATCTCTCTCTGGTCATTGTCCACCTGGTCATACTCGAGAAGATTTTTACGAATACCAAAGTTGTTTGCCTCGATTTTCTCCTGAGCCTTCTCGATAGCAGATGTGAGCATCTTATGCTGGATCTGCTCGCCCTCCGGTACTCCGAGAGCATTGAAAATGCCCATCAGACGCTCTGAACCGAAAAGTCTCATGAGATCATCCTCAAGTGAGATGAAGAACTGTGACTCACCCGGATCTCCCTGACGTCCTGCACGTCCACGGAGCTGATTGTCTATACGTCTTGACTCATGGCGTTCTGTACCGATAATCTTAAGACCTCCGGCAGCCTTTGCCTCATCGTCAAGCTTGATATCGGTACCACGGCCTGCCATGTTGGTTGCTATTGTAACTGCACCGTGCTGTCCTGCAAGTGCAACAATCTCTGCCTCTTTCTCATGGAACTTGGCATTTAATACTGTATGAGGGATTCCCTCTCTCTTGAGCATGCCGCTCAAAAGCTCTGATGTCTCGATGGTGATTGTACCTACAAGAACAGGCTGTCCCTTTTCATGTGCCTCTTTAACTGCATCCACAACTGCCTTGAACTTTTCCTTTTTGGTAGCGTATACAGCATCCTGTAAATCAATACGCGCTACCGGCTTATTTGTAGGTATCTCGACAACATCCATGCCATAGATATCACGGAACTCTTTTTCCTCTGTGAGAGCTGTACCTGTCATACCGGCCTTCTTGTCAAACTTGTTGAAGAAGTTCTGGAATGTGATTGTGGCAAGTGTCTTGCTCTCTCTCTTAACCTTTACATGCTCCTTTGCCTCGATGGCCTGATGCAGTCCGTCCGAATAACGGCGTCCAGGCATGATACGTCCGGTAAACTCATCTACAATAAGTACCTCATCATCCTTTACCACATAGTCCTGATCTTTGAACATGAGGTTGTGCGCACGAAGCGCAAGTATGATATTGTGCTGGATTTCAAGATTCTCAGGATCTGCAAGGTTCTCGATATGGAAGAACTGCTCTACCTTTTTCACACCATCCTGTGTAAGGTTTACGACCTTGTCCTTCTCATTTACGATGAAATCACCGGTCTCATCCTGGACAATGCCCATGATGGCATCCATCTTTGAATACTCAGGAACATCCTCACCTCGCTTCATCTGTGTAGCCAGGATATCACATGCCTCGTAAAGTCTTGTCGACTTGCCACTCTGTCCAGAAATGATAAGAGGTGTACGTGCCTCATCGATAAGCACTGAATCGACCTCATCGATGATAGCATAGTGGAGACCTCTCTGAACAAGCTGCTCCTTGTAAATAACCATGTTGTCACGCAGGTAATCGAATCCCAGCTCATTGTTTGTGATATATGTAATATCGCAGCCGTAAGCCTCCCTGCGCTCGTCATTGTCCATGCCGCCAAGTACCACGCCGACCTTAAGTCCTAAGAACTCATGAACCTGTCCCATCCACTCAGCATCACGCTTTGCAAGGTAATCATTGACTGTGACAATACACACACCCTTGCCCTCAAGTGCATTAAGGTATGCAGGAAGTGTAGAAACAAGTGTCTTACCTTCACCGGTTCGCATCTCTGCAATACGTCCCTGATGCAAAATAATACCACCGATTATCTGTACTCTATAATGTTCCATGCCAAGCACACGCTTAGCAGCCTCTCTTACTGTAGCAAATGCCTCCGGAAGAATATCATCAAGTGTTGCTCCGTCCTCCAGACGCTTTTTAAACTCCCTTGTCTTATCCTTTAATTCTTCATCGGAAAGCTTTCCCATTGCCTCCTTATATGACTCAACCTTGTCAGCAATCGGGTAAATTCTCTTAAGCTCTCTCTCGCTGTGAGAACCAAAGATCTTTGATAATGCGCTCATATTTTTCTCCTATAACTTCAAATTGCCCTTGTACAGGCTCACAATAGTATTATTGTAACACTTTGAGGATGATTGCACAACCTAAAGGAATGAATGTTTTGTAAACATTTTATAAAAATATTTGTGGGAATGTCGAGCTTTAATGGGGGCTTCGCGCGTGGGAGGCTGTGAGGTCCGGGGGAGCACACAGTATATTCCTCATAAAAAATATGAAATCAGCCACGGCTTTTTGCCCGGACAGGCTGTGTTTTGGTGATAGTGTTTCATGCTATTTGAGTTTATGGAACGCCGTGGCAGTTCATATTTTTTATTCTGAACACACTGTGTACTTCCCGGATCCACTTTGTTGTGTGCGAAGCATGGCTGGAGTATTCTTAATTCAAAAAGCTCTCCACAAGGGAGAGCTTTTTGGAAATTGCGCGTTTGTCATTTTATTTTTATATAGTGTTTAAATATATTTCGTTATACATATAGTCACCATATATGACTATCCGGTTTTAGTTATTCTTCTGGGCTTCATATGCTTCGCGGCATGCTTTTGCGAGCTGGTCGCCGCAGGATGTATTCTTAAATCCACATTTAATTCCACCGATTTTTTCCTCTACCTGGGCAACTGTGAGTCCTTCAACGAGCTTTGGGATAGCCTGGAGATTTCCGTTACAGCCTCCTGTAAATTTTACGTTATGTACTACATCGCCATCGAGGTCAAGCTCAATCTGTGTTGAACAGGTTCCTTTTGTTTTGTAAATATATGACATATTTTATCCTCCTGTGTTTTCAATTTTATTTTGTGTATACATGATTATAACATATAATTTTGCATCTTTCCTCTATTTTTTACATTTTCCAACTCCATTTTCCAACTCATTTTTTCAATTCAGAAGTTACAGTTCACACATAACAGTGTGACAGGCAACGATTCAGATTCATAAATCTTTTCTTAATATTTATTTACTATTTACGCCATAACGTATTACCCCGTAACGTAAGGGACGCTGCTTGCGGGCACCGCGGTGGGCTGTATACACTCAGGTGTCCGCGAATAACGAAGCTGCTTAGATACTGTCGAATTATGCGCATGATACACAGAAATGCCGAGGCATGGACGCCGAGGCAAGGAGAAATCGAGCCATGGATGGCGAGTTTCGACGGTTTCGTCCTCCTATGAAAGCCTATAAGGCATAATTCATACAGTATCTTGGCTGCGCAGTGTAGCGGACACCGGAGTGTATGCAGCCCGACGCGGTGTACGCAAGCAGCGTCCCGTACTACTACTAATACTGCAGCACTACAGCCATAGTAAAGCAATATCCCCCACTCTAGAGGATTACCGGCTGGATCTGTCGTCCGGCCATCACTTCGTTTATTGTGTCGACAACCTGTTTTCCATCACACACGAGTGAATTCGGTTTCTTCACACAGTCATCCTGCCCAAACGGCACAAAATAAATATTTTTCATATTCATCAGCTTTCCGATATTCTTAAAGTTGATGCCGAGCGCATCATTTGTGGAAATCCCGATAACAAGCGGTCTGCCGTTTCTCAGATGAGCCTTTGCCGCGAGAAGGACCGGTGTGTCCACTATGCCGTTTGCAAGCTTTGCCGCTGTGTTGCCGGTGCATGGGTAAATCACCATCACGTCAAACAGCTTTCCCGGGCCGACACGCTCTGCCTCCTGCAGTGTCCTGATGCCCTCATCCCCTGTGATTTCAGAGATAGTATGCATAAAGTCTCCCGCCTTTCCAAAGCGTGTGTTCATCATCTGTGCATTATAGGAATATACAGGTGTCACATGTGTGAAGCTCTCCACAAGCCTCCTTGCAACATCCTTCGTCTTTTCAAAACTACAGAAGGAGCCTGTAATTCCCATTCCTACGGTGCAATCCGAAATAACCATAAGCCCTCCGTCATACCTTTTCTTTTCATACAGTCATAAAGTATTTTCGCACCGGTTTTCGGACAGTATATGCCCGGAAGGCCGAGCGCATGCGTACAGTTTATCTGATACCTCTTACAAGCCTCAAAATCACAGCCTCCGGGCTTAGATGCAATGTCTATAATTATCGCATCTTTTTGCAAAATCATGATTAAACTTTCATCTATAACCCTATCCGGTACTGTGTTTATGAGAAAAAGTGTTTCAAAACAAGCCTTGGCAGGATCATTAAAATCCACCGTTTCATAGCCCAGTTCAGCGGCCTCATACCTTGCCTGTTTTCTCCTTGCCATCACCATGACATGGGCTCCCATAGCAGAAAAAACGCGGGCAATTGCCTTTCCGCATTTTCCAAACCCGCTCACAAGTACCTTTGAGCCGTATATACCATGTATGCTTTTTTGTATTGCTATGGACGCAGTGGCCTCGGCCGTAACAATGGCATTCTGCTCTATGACAGTTTCATCTCTCATAAAGTCACAGCCCCTGTCAATGCCGGGAAAGCACTCCGGCATCATGCCGCCCCACACTGCAATATTGTTAATTATTATATTATGTTTTAATTTTTCTATATCATTATTTATAAGCTTAAGCTTTGAAAACGGTGTAGGAAACACAATATTCCCAACACGCTCATAATCAATCCCGCCGCTATTTCTGCAATCTGTCTGTTCTCCTCCCAGCATATCAGCGAGGTACTTTTGCCTCTGATCCGTAACATATATTATAGTGTCTTTTTGCATAATAACTTCTTCCTTTCGCTATAATATATGCACATTTTTACCGGATGTGAGGGTATTTCGTTTTTATCATTTAGAGCATCCTCATAAAGCTTTTTCAAAGCTTCACTTATTAAAAAAATACAGAGCTTGTCATATATTAATATTACGACAAGCTCTGTATTTTTAATACTAATTGAATTCTAACTGATTTTCAATTTATTCAATTCGATTTTATTTTTATAAATTCTACATTTAATTTTTAAATTATCCTATTCAATTCCGGTTCCAACGGATAATCTCTCTGCAGCTTATTACAGCTGTGTGACAACAAAAATATCGTAGATGGCTTTTATTGCCTTGTCAAAGTCATCATTGCTTACACCGATGATGATATTGAGTTCTGATGAACCCTGATCAATCATGCGCACATTGATATTGGCATGTGCAAGTGCAGAGAAAATCCTGCCGGCTGTACCACGGTTTGACTTCATGCCACGGCCAACAACAGCGATAAGCGCGAGGTCTGACTCGAGGTCAATGATATCAGGATGAGCAAGTCTTCTGATTGAGCTTATAACCTGCTGCTCCTTACCCTCAAACTCTGCCTGATGTACGAATACTGTCATAGTATCGATACCTGATGGCATATGCTCTATAGAGATACCGTTCTCCTCGAACGCCTGGAGAGCCTTTCTACAGAAGCCCACCTCTGAGTTCATCTTGTCCTTGTCGATATTTACTGCAACAAAGCCCTTCTTTCCTGCGATACCTGTGATGGTATAATCAGGCTTCTGGCATGTGCTCTCAACGATGAGAGTACCAGGTGCCTCAGGGTCGTTTGTATTTCTGATATTGATTGGGATGCCTGCCTTTCTTACAGGGAAAACCGCATCCTCGTGGAGCACTGACGCTCCCATATATGAAAGCTCTCTGAGCTCTCTATAAGTAACAACCTTGATTGGCTGTGGATTGTCGATAATTCTAGGATCAGCTACGAGACAGCCTGAAACATCTGTCCAGTTCTCGTACATGCTGGCATGACATGCCTTTGACACGATGGAACCAGTGATATCCGAACCACCTCTTGAGAAGGTAACTACCTTTCCATCAGGTCCTGCTCCGTAAAAGCCCGGAATAACAGCCTTTTCTATCTGCTCAAGCTTCTTTGAGAGCACCTTGTCTGTCTTTTCCGCGTCAAAATTGCCATTCTCATCAAAAAAGATGACTGTTGCCGAATCTATAAACTCATATCCGAGATAGTTTGCCATGATGATTCCGTTTAAGTACTCACCACGAGAGGCTGCATAATCTGCACCTGCCTTTGCCTTGAAATTCTCAGCGATAATCTTGAACTCCTCATCAAGTGCCAGCTTTAAATGAAGGCCATTTATGATTGAATCATATCTGTCCTTGATTTTTCTGAGCATAACTTTGAAATCCTGATCATTCTCAGCCAGATCATAGCATGCATAAAGCATATCTGTAACCTTTGTGTCTTTGGAATTTCTCTTTCCCGGTGCACTCGGCACAACATATTTTCTTGACTCATCGCTTCTTATGATGTCGCCAACCTTTGTGAACTGCTCTGCACTGGCGAGCGAGCTGCCGCCAAACTTTACTACCTTTACCATTTGTCTATTTTTCCTCTGCTTCCTATATAAATAACTGTATTAGCCAATATTATACCGCTTTGATAAATCATTCGTCAATACTCAATGTAGTCAACATCAAGCTTCATAACATCATGTTCTTTGTCAAATGTGATGATACCATATGACGGCATGCAGCCCCAAAGCGGTGCACCGATGCTTCCCGGATTCATCATCGCAAGACCATTGTGCTTATCATAAAACAGCTTGTGTGTATGTCCAAAGAGCGCCAGGTCTGCCCCGACTTCCTTCGCATGAAGCTCCAGATGCATATATGACATCTTTACTCCATATGTATGTCCATGGCACATGAGTACCTTATAGCCGTCGATATCAATTAGTCGCTCTGTATCTCCCCGTGAAAAATCACAGTTTCCCGGCACATTGACCATGGTTATATGAGGAAACTCTCTCCTAAGGGCATCCGCATCCACAACGCAGTCTCCCAGATGAAGTATCATATCAGGCTCCTCTCTTTTGACTGCCCGAATCATATTTCCCACATTACCATGTGAATCACTCAGTACCAAAACTCTCTTCATGCGCGTCTCTCCTATATCTTGTTTTACGTATCCATCCAGAACCACCCAACACACATTCGCAAAAACGCACGATACTCGTGCTTTCTAGCTGCTACGCATCTAATTTTGCTCATATGTGTGGGGTGGCTCTATTCGAGCCACCTTGAGAACAAAAAAGTCTGCCGCTTACATGCGAGCATGACGCATCAGCCTTTTTGTTCTCAATGGTTCTGAATAGTTACCTTTTTTATATATTATCATAAGTTTTCCGCGTGTAAAATATTTTTTTCTTTATATACGCAAAAAGCTCCATGCCGACTTCATTGTCAGCCCGGAGCTTTAATCTTTAATTTTAACTATGCAAGCCTCTTCCACTGCTTGCTGCACTTATAATAAGAATAGAACATACATCTTTCTGCCTGCTCGCATCTGACCGGTGCACTCTCGATATTGCACTGGCAATTTACAATAGCATCTGCTTTTCCCTTACATGAACCCTTAATCATTACATCGTCTAAAACTTCGTCTGACATACTCTTTCTCCTCACATTTGTTTGATAGTATATTTACCTGTTACAATATTGATATATTTTATTATTTTTCTCTGTACGGGCTATGCTTTACGTACTCTTACCATCGGCTTAAATACTAACATCTTGTCCGCAACAGTTGTGATTATACTATATATTGTATTTTAAATCCATATGTCATTTCTAACAAAACAAATGATTTTTTATGTCACATTTTTCACTTGACGAATTTCATTTTCATGTTCAAGCCCAAAAATCAAGGATATCTGAGTAAAACTTTTCCAAGGTATCATCATCCGCATTAAATATCTCATGCTTTGAATCAGGATAGACCTTCTTAATGCCCTGAGGCAGCTTCGCAATAAATTCATCCTCAGCGGTATTTGAAACCAGATAATCCTTTCCCGCCTGGCATAACAGCACCGGTATTTTAATTTCCTGTGCATGCTTCTTTATATATTTGGATGCCTTGCGCCCGGCCCTGCACCATCTGTAGGTGGCGCCATTTGTACGATAGCGTTCCTCCTCAACCTTGCACTTGTATATGTAGTCATAGCGCGCCTTTGACAGACAACAGCTCGATTCAAAATCATACTCATCCGTATACTGTGTCTGGCTCGGCAGATACTTATCGTTCCAGTTAAGCACACTTGCGACAAACAGTATCGCCTCCACGGCAAAATGTGAAAAATTGCCATAAAGCATCTCTATCATAGGGCTTGAAAGTACTGCCTTTGTAAATACCTCAGGATGCTTCTCAAGATACAGGGCAGCTATCGCGCCTCCCATAGAGTGACCGTACAGGTAAAGCGGTCTGCGCCCCTCACGCTTCATCACAATCTCGCGGATAAACATATCAAGGTCACTCACATAATCGTCAAAGCTGTTTACAGTGACCATGCTCATATCTGATACACTTCTTTCCGAAAAGCCGTGTCCTCGATGCTCCACCATATATACAGAGTATCCGGCCTTTGCGAAATAGTAAATCATCTCATAATATTTAGGCATACACTCTGTAAATCCATGTGATATGACTATGGCAGCCTTTGCTACAGGTGTCGTCACATAGCCGTAATGTATGCGTGTGCCATCTGCACTCTTCATATAGCCATCTTCAAAATTAAGCCTGATAAAGGGCAAAACATATCTTGTTAATTCCTCATTATATTTTTCTTCTGTAATAACCATAGCATTCCTCACTTTTGGTATTTGATATTTTGTAAGTAACTATATCTCAATCCGGTCAATAAGATTCAGGTCATATTTTCTGACTATATCAAGTGCCTTTTCATAGCTTTCCACATCACATATATTGTCCACTGTATGTGCATCAAGCCCAAGTATCACTTTGTTGCCGATGTCATGCGGTATACACCAGAAGCGCTCTGTCGGATAGTGCTTTCCTGCACTGATACCAAGCATGTTTATCTCAAGCGGTATGTCAAGCTCCTTAAGTGCCTTGCACATCCTCGTCATCTCCCAGTCATAGACGGAATCAAGTCCCTGATAATTTATTAAATCAGGATGTGCTAAATAGCTGTACATGCCTGTTTTCATGCCCTCTATAACAGTATCCACATACTCGCGTATACGGCTCTCATCATCTGTCGGTGTGCCTGTATACGGGCCTGTCTGCTCTGATTTCATAAAATGCTGGCCCATTATCATGTAATCACAGCCAAGCCTGTCAAACATAGCCTTCTGCTCCTTGAAAAACTCCGGTATGTACTCCGCCTCAAAGCCAACGTAGAGCTTTATGTCGGATGCATACTCCTTCCCAAGTTCCCTGATGGCATACACATACTCCGGTGCCTGCTCCATCGTCATCCGGATGCCCGACACATAGCCATCCTTAAAGGGGCACGGCACATGATCTGAAAAGCCAAGCTCTGCGATACCCATTCTGATAGCCGCCTCTATATATTCTCGCTCGCTGCCATATGCATGCCGGCACCTATAGGTGTGCGTATGGTAGTTTGCCTTTAAAAATCCCGTCATTACTTAAAGCTCCAAAAATCTATCTCTTATTGCTGTTCAAACAGCTATTCAAATACTACAATTAAAATCAATTTTATCACTTTTTGTACTTTATTACAATCTCATATTTTTGGGACTTTTTTCTCTATGAAATATATATGCGTTATGTTATAATCCATTGATATATGATAGTCATAATAATTCTATCCACCACACAATCATAAATGAGGGGCAAAATACCTTTTGACCCTCATATCATTATATTTTTATATACGGAGGAAATAATGTTCAAAAAAGGAGTGGTTCCCTCCCAGGGACTGAGAATTATCATCGTCGGATGCGGCAAGGTAGGCCGTACTCTCGTTGAGCAGCTTGGCAAGGAGGGGCACGACATAACAATTGTCGACAAAAACAGGGAGAGGATTTCCCAGGTATCCAATATCTATGATGTAATGGGTATTGCAGGAAATGGTGCCAGCTACAAGATACTGCAGGAAGCGGGTATTGATGATGCCGACTTAATCATCGCAGTCACAGGCTCTGATGAGCTGAATCTGCTATGCTGTACCATTGCCACACAGGTCGGCAACTGTGCTGCTATAGCCAGAGTCAGAACGCCTGAATACAGCCAGGAGGCCAAATATCTGCGCGACAAGCTCGGTCTTGCACTCATTATCAACCCTGAGCTTGAGGCAGCTATTGAGATGGCTCATATTCTTCATCTGCCGTCCAGCCTTGAGGTGACAAACTTTGCTCACGGTCAGGCACAGCTCATCAAGTATGAGATTCCCGAGGGCAGCATCCTCGACGGAACAAAGCTCATGGATCTGGGCACCAGACACCATGCCAACATACTTATCGGTGCAGTCGAGAGAGATGATGAGGTCACTATCCCATCAGGTGATTTTGTGCTCCGCAAGGGAGACAAGCTGTCATTTGTCGGCGAACGCAGACATACAAAGGAGTTTTTCAGCCACATCGGAGTCAATACGCACAGCGTAAAAAATACACTGATTATCGGAGGAGGCAAAGCCGCATATTACCTGGCAAAGCAGCTCATATCACGAGGCATAAAGGTCAAAATAATCGAAAATAGCTTTGAGCGCTGTGAGGAGCTTTCCATACTGCTTCCGGATGCTGTCATCATAAACGGTGACGGAACAGAACAGGCACTCTTAAAGGAAGAGGGCATAGAGACCTGCCAGTCATTTGTACCTCTTACCGGTATAGACGAGGAAAACATCATGCTTACGCTCTATGCAAAGCAGGTTTCCAATGCCAAAGTTATTACAAAGCTCAATCACATCACCTTTACCGATGTCATAAACAGCCTGGATCTGGGCAGTGTGCTTTATCCAAAATACATCACCTGCGAGGCAATAATCGCCTATGTGCGTGCCAAGAAGAACTCTATGAACTGCAATATAGAGACGCTCTATCACATGTACGACTCAAGAGTTGAAGCAATTGAGTTCTTTGTATCGGAAAACTCAAATGTGACAGACATACCGCTTCGCGACCTAAAGCTCAAAAAGCATCTGCTTATCTGCTTCATCAACCGAAACGGCAAAATCATTATCCCTACAGGTAATGACTGCATACAAAAAAATGACACTGTCATGATCATAACAACCCATACCGGCTTTACAAAGCTTCAGGATATTATGGAATAACGGAGGAATGATATGAACACTTCAGTAATTCGATATCTTCTTGGATATATTTTAAAGCTAGAGGGCTTTTTGCTGCTTCTGCCATGCATTGTTGCCGGTATTTATTGCGAAAAAAGCGGCATCTATTTTTTGATAGTAGCACTAATAAGCATAGCCATTGGTTTTATTTTTTCAGCCAGAAAGCCGAAGGATTTCACCTTTTACCTGAAGGAGGGCTGTGCTACCACGGCACTTGGCTGGATCATAATGAGTATATTCGGCTGTCTGCCGTTTTACATATCAGGAGAGATTCCAAGCTTCACAGATGCTCTTTTTGAGACCATCTCCGGCTTCACCACGACAGGAGCGAGCATCCTGCCTGAGGTAGAATCACTCTCCTATTGCATGAATTTCTGGCGCTGCTTTACGCACTGGATTGGCGGTATGGGTGTGCTTGTATTTCTTCTGGCAATCATCCCGCTTTCAGGCGGCAGCAACATAAATCTGATGCGTGCTGAAAGCCCGGGTCCTTCTGTCGGAAAACTGGTTCCTAAGATGCGGCACACTGCCAGGCTTTTATACATAATATACTTTGGTCTTACGACTATGGAGATTATTTTCCTGCTTTTCGGAAAAATGCCTCTGTACGATGCCATCTGTACCTCTCTTGGCACAGCCGGAACAGGAGGCTTTGGTATCAAAAACGACAGCTTTTGCGGCTACAATGTTTATCTGCAATGGGTTGTTACCATATTTATGATACTTTTCGGAGTCAATTTCAACGCTTACTACCTGCTTTTCTTCGGTCACATCCGTGACGCGCTTAAGGTGGAGGAGGTCAGATACTATTTCGGTATCATACTAGCATCCGTTGTAGTCATAAGTGTGAACATAGCGCATATGTGCACCGGTGTGTTCGACGCAGTTACAAAGGCTGCGTTTCAGGTTGGCTCAATCATCACGACAACCGGATTCTCGAGCACCGATTTCGACAGATGGCCTGAGCTTTCAAAGACACTGCTTGTGCTTTTGATGTTCATTGGCGCATGTGCAGGAAGCACAGGCGGCGGTATCAAGGTATCTCGTATTGTCATCGCTGTAAAGACAATAGGCAAGGAGTTAAATGGCTACATTCACCCAAAGAGTGTGAAAAAGCTCACCTTTGAGCACAAGCCTGTAGACCATGATGTTATCAGGTCAATAAATGTTTATTTCATGACGTATGCCGTCATTTTTGTTGTTTCAATGCTGCTTGTTTCCGTGGAAAACTATGATTTCACTACCAATTTCACGGCTGTCGCAGCTACATTTAACAATATCGGACCGGGTCTTTCTCTGGTCGGTCCGACATGCAATTTTGGCTTTTTTAATAATTTCTCCAAATATGTACTGATGTTTGACATGCTTGCCGGAAGACTCGAGCTGTTTCCACTGCTCATCCTCTTCCATCCGTCAATCTGGAAGGAATTATTTATTCAAGCAGATAAAAAAGTAAAAGGGAATAGAAAGGAGAAACAAAATGTTCGCATGTAAAAATTGCGGTGGAAATGTGAAGTTCGACATCAAATCAGGCCAGTTAGCCTGTGAATACTGTCATTCACTTTTCGACCCTTACGCGTACGAGGACAAAACCTCTGATGCCGAGGTCCAGAAGGACTTCGACGCAACCATTTTCACATGCCCTCAGTGCGGAGGAGAAATCCTGAGCACAGACGATACCGCAGCAGGCTTCTGCAGCTTCTGCGGTGCATCGACTGTGCTCTACAGCCGCATGCAAAAGGAGCACAAGCCGGCTTATATCATACCGTTTGCAAAGACCAAGGATGACTGTAAGCAGGCCTACATGAGCCTCATGAAAAAGGCAATTTTCGCGCCAAAGGAGCTTAAGGATCCGAAGTTTATCGATGGATTCAGAGGTATCTACATGCCTTACTGGACTTACTATATCACCCAGAAGGCTCCTATTTCACTTCCGGCGAAAAGATCCCACCGTTCAGGAGATTACATCATCACAGACCATTTCAGGCTCGAGGGTAGTCTTGATGCCTACTACAAAGGACTGTCCTACGATGCATCATCATCCTTTGATGACAGCATAAGCGAGAAGCTTGCCCCATATGATGTGAAGAATATGAAGCGCTTTACGCCGGCATTCTTAAGTGGTTTTTACGCTGATACAGCCGATTTACCATCAACGGTTTACGCAAGTGACGCAATGGATGCAGCCTGCACAAACACAGTAAGCGAAATAAGTAAAGAGCCTGCCTTTACCGGCTTGTCAGTTGACAGCGACTCCGCTGCTCTTTCGCCTTTAAGTCTTGGCACTACTGTAAAAGAGACAGATTACTCGATGTTTCCGGTATGGTTTTTGTCATACCGCAATAAGGATCGTGTGGCATATGCCACAGTAAACGGTCAGACAGGCAAGGTTGTTGCAGATCTGCCTATATCTGTCGGTAAATTCCTGCTAGGCTCACTCATTGCGGCAATTCCGGTATACATTTTATTATGCCTGCTGACGGTTCTCACTCCCGGAATGACCCTCACCATAGTCGGTGTGCTTGCGATTATCGCAAATATCTGTTACTCACAGGAGCTGACCATGATTGCTGTAAAGGAAGCCGGTGCCGAGGATAAGGGCCGTATCGCAAAGGAACAGCCGGAGGCTCTTGGTGCAATCAACAACCGCAGACGCCTTAAGGCTGCAAAAAAGGCCACGAAAACCATAAAGAAAAAGACAAACACATCGTTTGTAGCTTACTTTATACTTTTTATATTTGTCATCCAATTTGTTCCTGCTCTGTTTGCAATCATCGCAGGTATCGGAGGCACCTTTGGCAATGCAGACGGCAGCCTGATTTTATTTGTTATTTTGACCATTATATCATTTATTTTTTCAATCAGAGCCTTCTCAAGCTTTGACAGAATGCCCGGACACAAGGGAGTTGCCGGACTCATCTTTGGCATGGTATCCATGCTTATTGGCGATGCTGTTCTTTTGTTCCAGCCGGTGCTCGATGCATGGTACTATGGCGCAGCTTTTATCATCATCGCCTCAGTGCTTATCACACTGATTAATGTCATCCGCGCATTCAATGTGCTTACAACACGCAAGCTGCCACAGTTTGCCACACATAAGGGAGGTGATGACCGTGCATAGAAATAATTATAAAAGTACTTTTTTGCATTGTATAAAATGCAGGTGTTCAGCTTTGTTTACATTATTTTTGCTTGTTACAGTCCTTGTTTTGAGCAGCTCATCAAATGTATATGCCACTGAGACAGAAACCGGTGCTTATGACGACTCACTTTACGATGCTGTCTTATACAGTGACGATACAGAAAGCCAGGCATCCGCAAATTACAGTCCAAGCGGCACAAACAAGTCTACCGGCTACGAGTACATCCTTGAGGACTCTGCCAATTTCATTGACGATGCCGCAAAAGGCAAGCTCATCTCACAGATGAAAAAGACAACCGAATACTGCAACATAGCTGTTGTCACCACTACCTCACATCCTTACGGAAGCACTGAAAGCTATGCAGTCAATACCTTTGAAGGCTATTTCGGAGCCGGCGCAAACGGTGTCATTTTCGTGATAGACAGAGATTTAGACGAGATTTATCTGGCTTGTGAGGGAAGCACGCAGAGAACCATCCCGAACTCAAAATGCAACTCAATCTGTGACAACACTTATATATATGCCACCTCAAGTCATGATTACGACTATTTCACCTGCTGCATGGAAACAATAGACCAGGTCAACACAGTCCTTGCAGGCGGACATATATCACAGCCTCTCAGATACATTTCGAGCATCTTTATCGCTCTCGCTGCCGGCATGATTTTTTGCTTTGTATATGCATTATCCCTGTCAAAGGGTCGCAAGGCTAAGAGCAACGAGCTCATGGGTGCAGCATTTACAAAGGTAGAGATTCAAAATGCACGCGCACGCTTTATGAACCAGACAAGACACTACAGTCCACAAAGCTCAGGCTCAAGTGGCGGTCACAGCGGCGGTGGAGGTCATAGTGGCGGCAGTCACAGCGGCGGCGGTCACCACATCTAACCTCTGATTTTGATAAATACAATACCATCATCAGCCCCGGCAAATGCCGGGGTTGTTTTATTACAAAAAAACACTAAAAAATCTCAATTTATGATTGTTTTTAGTACAAATACACTATATAATATTCGTAGTATTTTGAATTATCTTTTAAATTGCTTTTAAATTAGACTAAATTGGTTGTGGAGCGGATATGATTAAACGCAGATATATGAGAACGCGACAATTGAAACCCGGCATGATTATTGATCAGGTCATCAAGGATCCTACCGGCCGTAACCTGGTGGTACAGGGCTCAGCTATCGATGATTATATTATCTCTTCGCTGCTTAAGCTCGGTATAATGTCAGTATACATCCGCGAGGGAAGTGCTGATCCTGACGATCCGGATGCCATACTGTCTCCAAAGGCTGCCGCCATGGTCAAACAACTGCGTACGGACGACCGTTCCAAGGTCACCTTAAACGACAGTGTCAGACAGCGTGTATCAACCGGTGTCCAGTACATCTTCAACAACACTAACTCCGAGGAGCTAACACAGGCAACAAACCAGATTGCAGACTCGCTCATGGAGGCCATCAATGAAAACGATGCCATAGCTGTCGATATCAGTTCCCTAAAAACAAGCGATGAGTACACATTCAAGCACAGTGTGGATGTGGCTACTATTTCAATGATTCTTGCCAAGCAGATGAAGCTGACTGACAACGAAATCCACGACATAGGAGTTTCCGGCCTGCTGCACGATATAGGCAAGACAATGATCCCCAATGAGATTCTAAACAAGCCGGGCAGGCTCACGGATGATGAGTTTAATATCATGAAAAAACATTCCGTGTACGGTTACAATATGCTAAAAGACCGAAAGGATTTAAACAACTCTATACTGATGGGAGTGCTGCAGCACCACGAACGCATTGACGGAACCGGATATCCACTAGGCTTTGATGCACCCAAAATCTGTCAGTTTGCAAAGATTCTGTCTGTCGCAGATGTCTATGATGCGCTTGTCACAAAGCGTCCGTACAAGGATGCCTTCTCACAGCGCGATGCCGTTGAGATGCTTATGTCCATGACAAACCAGCTTGATATAGGTGTCATGCGTGCTTTCATGAGCAGTATGATTCTATATCCTGTTGATTCAATTGTACAGCTTAGCAATGGTGAAAAGGCAAGAGTTGTAAAAAACAGTCAGTACTACATTCTCCGACCAACTGTTGTCGGCGTAGATTCCGGAAGAGTATACAATCTGGGCGATGATTTGAAGTGCGCAAGTATTATTATACTTTAGACATAATGATTTGAGCCACCTTGAAAATAAAAAGCTGATGCGTCATGCTTACATGCAGGCATCAGCTTTTTGTTTTCAGTGGTTTTATAGTTATTAATAGCTTGCAAAAATAAAAAGCCCTCAGCACTGTGTACTGAGAGCTTTTTGTTTTAGCAGTCCGTACGGGAATCGAACCCGTGTTTCCGCCGTGAGAGGGCGGCGTCT
>ERZ1035032.64-NODE-64-length-79298-cov-21.282839_pt1 | contig 79298 bp, 93 predicted proteins | sample MGYA00520693_ERZ1035032 | MGnify/ENA primary metagenome ERZ1035032 (study PRJEB33766, sample SAMN09781740) | gut metagenome | biome: gut microbiome | host: Homo sapiens | place: Madagascar | study: EMG produced TPA metagenomics assembly of the PRJNA485056 data set... | reverse complement strand
ATTTTATATAGTGTATAATTTGTGGAGAAAAGAGATTATGTATATTGCACAAATATTTTTTGGAATTTTGTGCAATATGTTTTGGAGGATATTATGGCTGATGAAAAAATTTGGCTTTCTTCGCCTACAATGCACGGTGATGAATTAAAATATATGACCGAAGCTTTTGAAACAAATTGGATGTCAACAATCGGCAAGAATATTGATGAAGTTGAAAAAATGATTTGTGAAAAAGTCGGTTGCAAATATGCGATTGCCTTGTCTGCCGGAACAGCGGCTATGCACCTTGCGGTGAAATTAGCGGGTGTGAAGCACGGTGACAGGGCTTTTTGTTCTGATATGACCTTTGACGCAACGGTAAATCCTGTTGTTTATGAGGGCGGTGTTCCTGTGTTTGTTGACACAGAATACGACACTTGGAATATGGACCCTGTTGCACTTGAAAAGGCGTTTGAACTTTATCCTGATGTAAAGGTTGTTGTTGTGGCACATCTTTACGGCACTCCCGGCAAGATTGATGAAATTAAGGCAATTTGCAACAAGCACGGTGCGGTTATCGTTGAAGATGCCGCCGAGTCGCTTGGCGCTACATATAAAGGACAACATACAAGCACATTTGGTGCTTACAACTGCATAAGCTTCAACGGAAATAAAATCATCACAGGTTCAAGCGGAGGAATGTTGTTGACCGACAGTAAAGAAGCTGCCGACAAGGTTCGCAAGTGGTCAACACAGTCAAGAGAAAATGCACCGTGGTATCAGCACGAGGAACTTGGATATAATTACAGAATGAGTAATGTAATCGCAGGCGTTGTTCGTGGTCAGATTCCGTATTTAGAAGAGCATATTGCACAGAAAAAGGCAATATATATGCGGTATAAGGAAGCATTCAAGGATTTGCCTGTTAAGATGAATCCTTATGATGAAAAAAACAGCGAGCCGAATTTTTGGCTGTCTTGTATGATTATTGACGAGGACGCAATGTGTAAGCAGGTTCGCAGCGAGCGAGATTATTGTTATGTCAGCGAGAGCGGCAAAACTTGCCCTCACGAAATTCTTGATGAACTTGCAAAGATTAATGCAGAGGGCAGACCGATTTGGAAGCCGATGCATATGCAACCGATTTACAGAATGAATGGTTTTGTGACAAAAGACGGTAACGGCAGAGCGAGAACAAATGCGTATATTGCAGGCGAAGCAAATGATGTGGGAATGGATATTTTCAACCGAGGTATTTGCTTGCCGAGTGATAACAAAATGACTCCTGAACAGCAGGACAGAATTATTGAAGTGATTAAGAAATGTTTTGAGTAAGCGGACGGTGAACTATGATCTATAAGTACATAAAGCGAATTCTTGATATAATTTCTTCGTTGCTTGCAATCATCATTTTGTCACCGCTCCTTGCGGTTACAGCTGTCCTTGTAAAAACAAAACTCGGCAGTCCTGTTTTGTTCAAGCAAGAAAGACCGGGCAAGGATGAAAAAATATTCACTTTGATGAAGTTCCGCACTATGACCGATGAGCGTGACGAAAACGGTGAATTGTTGCCTGATGATATTCGTTTGACCAAGTTTGGCAAATTCTTGCGTTCAACAAGCATAGACGAGTTGCCGGAGCTGTTCAACATACTAAAAGGTGATATGTCGGTTATCGGACCAAGACCGCTTCTTGTGGAGTACATACCGAGATACAACGAGCATCAGCACAGACGGCACGAGGTTAGACCGGGTTTGAGCGGTTGGGCTCAAGTAAACGGCAGAAATAGTATTAGTTGGGAAGAAAAATTTGATTTAGATGTTGAATATGTTGACAATTATAGTTTTGCAATGGATGTCAAAATTCTCTTTATGACGATTTTAAATGTCCTCAAAAAAGAGGGCATTAGTTCGGAAACAAGTGCAACAATGGAAGTGTTTATGGGAACACCGGGAAGGAAAGAAGCAAATGTCTAAATTAGTTGTGATTATCGGTGCGAGCGGGCACGGAAAAGTAATTGCAGATACAGTTTTAAAATCCGGTGACAAGGTTGTTGGGTTCCTTGATGACGGTGTCGAAAAGGGGACACAGATTGTTGGGTTTAGCGTTTTAGGTAAAACAGAGGATTACAAAAATTATGTAGATTGCGAATTTGTGATTGCAATCGGTGATCCTTATATTAGAGAGAAAATCGCAAATGAACTTCCTGTTAAGTGGTACACAGCAATTCATCCGACAGCTGTAATATCAAGCATTGATGTTGAAATTGGCGAAGGTACAGTTGTGATGGCTAATGCGGTAATTAATTCAAGCGCCAAAATCGGAAAGCACTGTATTATAAACACAGGAGCGATAGTTGAGCATGATAATGTACTTGAGGATTATGTTCATCTTTCTCCGAATGTGGCTTTGTCAGGAATAGTTAAAGTAGGAAAATCAACACATATCGGAGCAGGCTCTTGCACAAAACAGGTGCTGAATATTGCATCGGATTGTGTGTTTGGAGCCGGTTCGGTGATAGTGAATGATATAACTGAAAGCGGTACATATGCAGGCGTGCCTGTAAGGAAGATCATGTAATTTAAGGATAATGAATTATGAAAAGAATTTGTTTTGTGACAACTATTTATATGACATATAAGTCTTTTTTAAAAAATTTATCTATTTATTTACACGATACCGGAGAATATGACATTTCTCTTATTTGTGCCGATGAACAGGAAGCACACGAGGATGTCCCTGATTTTGTTCATTATTTTCCGGTAAAAATGGAAAGAGGCGTAAGCCTTTCAATGTTTGAGTCGATAAAGCAAATTCAAGTTGTTCTTGAAAAAGAAAAGTTCGATATAGTTCAGTATTCGACTCCTAATGCGGCATTTTATACATCAATTGCTGCAAAGAAAGCGAAAGTTCCTGTAAGGCTGTATTGCCAATGGGGAATCAGGTATATGGGCTTTGAAGGTTGGAAAAGAACATTATTTAAGAAATTGGAAAAAATCACTTGTGATAATTCAACCTTTATTGAGGTTGAAAGTGATAATGTTAGAGAATTTTCACTTAAAGAAAAGCTTTACACAGCAGATAGAAGTTGTGTGATTTGGAATGGTAGTGCAAGTGGCGTAGATTTATCAAAGTTTGATATTTCAAAGAAAGAACAATGGAATAATGAAATAAGAAAAAAATATGATATTTCAGAAAATGATATTGTTTTCTCTTTTGCAGCAAGACTTACTGCCGATAAAGGAATTAATGAATTATTAGAAGCTTTTACTAATCTTGTTGAAAAATATGATAACATTAAGTTACTTGTTATGGGTGGAATGGATGATAGTGGTTCAATTAACAATGAACTTGTGAAAATTGCAAAAAACAGTGGTAAGGTTATTTTTACAGGAAGTGTTCCCGATGTGGAAAGATATTATGCCGCATCTGATGTGTTTGTTGCCCCAAGTTACAGAGAAGGTTTTGGTTTGGTTGTAATTGAAGCTGAATCAATGGCGCTTCCGGCAATTGTTTCAAATGTTCCGGGTCAAATTGACGCAATTGTTCCTAATGAAACAGGCCTTGATTGTGTAGTAAAGAGTGCATTATCACTTCAAAAGCAAATGGAAAAGCTTATTCTTGATACAGAATTAAGAAAACGACTCGGTGCAAATGCTCAAAAATTTGTTGAATACAATTTTGAACAGAAGAAGCTATTTGAATATCTAAAGAAACACAAAGATGAGTTAATCGGAGAATGATATGCCAAGAATTAGCGTTTTAATGGGTGCTTATAATTGCGCTGATACTATAGGACAAAGTATTGAGTCTATACAAATGCAAACTGTCACAGATTGGGAAATGATTATTTGTGATGATGGTTCAAGTGATAACACAATAGAAGTAGTAAAAGCATATCAAAAGAATGATAAAAGAATTATTTTGATTCAAAATGATAAAAACAGAGGGTTATCATATACTTTGAATCACTGTTTAGAGTTTGCAAAAGCTGAATATTGTGCTCGTATGGATGGGGATGATTTGTGTTCTCCAAACCGTTTTGAAATTCAGTTGAATTTTTTAGAAAATCATCCGGAGTATTCATTTGTTTCATCTACTATGAAAAGATTTGATGAAAACGGATACTATGACGAACCTGCAATCGGAGCCGGATATGAGCCAACAAATATGTCGTTTGTAAAAGGATCTCCGTTTTGTCATGCGCCGGTTATGATAAAAAAAGAAGCATATGATGCCGTTGGCGGATATAGGGTTCGTCCTGAAACATTAGGCGTTGAGGATTACGATTTGTGGTTTAGATTGTATGCAAAAGGCTTTAAGGGATATATGCTTGAAAATCCGCTTTATGATATGTTTGATGGCAGAGGCGCTGCAAAAAGAAGAACTTTTAAGAGGCGATTAAACGAAGCGTGGGTTAGAAAAGAGGGATATAAGAGCTTGAATGTCCCTATGATTTATAGATTGATGGTGTTTAAACCTATTTTAGTTGGTTTAATGCCACAATGGTTATATATTAGATTGTTAAGAAGATAAATTAAAGGTAGATTATATTATGTTGGAATACGGCTATCAATGGGTATATTTTGCATTTTATATTAGTTTAGTATTGGCGTTTATTATAGGCGTTTTTAAGGTTAGACAGCCTGAACCCGTATTTGATAGAGGACTTGAAAAAAATTATAGTTATAGTAAGTTTTTAGGGGTTTTATTTTTATTTCCCATAACATTTATAGCTGCATGCAGAACTTATTTTATTGATACAGCTGATTATGTTTTGATGTACGAGCATACTGCTTCAGATTTTTCAACGGTCAACGACGGTACTATAGGAAATGTTGAAAAAGGGTTTATTTATTTTATGGCTTTGTTGAAAAAAGTTTCTGATGATCCCCAGATACTTTTTATTGTCACATCAATTATAATTTGCGTTAGTTTTGTTGTTTTTATTTATGATAATTGTGTTGATGTTCCTTTTGCTTTAATGATTTTTCTTTGCCAAACTTGGACCGGAACAATGAATGGATTGCGACAATTTTTAGTTGCGGCAATTGTTTCCTTAGGCTGGACAAAGTGGACAAAATCACAAAGATCTATTAAAAATGACATATTGTTCGTTGGCTTAATTATATTATGTAGTTTTTTTCATAAATCTGTGCTGATTTGTATAGTGGTTTTTCTTATGAGTAGAGGAATGTTTTTTAATATTGGTACAATTATTTCTATAATCGGAACAATTCTTTTGCTCGTTTTCCCAGGCTTTTATCGTTTTGTGTTTGAGGTTGTTCTTTCCTCAGGATCTTATTCTGAATATGAAAATACAACTTCTCAAATGGGCTTTATGAGATTGTTGGTATGCGCAGTTCCTATTATTTTGATTATTATAAATAGGATAAATTGTAAAGAATCCACCTATAACCCAAACGATAGAGTAAATTGGATGATGAATATTTGTGTTTTCAACTTTTGTTGTGCAATTCTTGCTATGAAAATGGTTTTCTTTGCAAGATTAAGTATTTATTTTTCATTATTTGATATTGTGATAATTCCAAATTTGATTTCAAAGAATTTCAACGAAAAAACAAGGTCAATAATAAAAATGATTGCAGTGTTTTTATATGTTATATTTTTTGTTTATCAAATGAAAGCTTATGGCGGATATATGGAATCGTTTAAATTGTGTTTTTTAGAGAGTTAATTTAATGAAAGAGTTTTTAAGAAGAATCGTATATAGAATTCGTGGAGAATATACAGTAGAAAAATTAAAAAAAATGGGATTAGTTGTTGGTAAAGATTTTAATCCGCAAAATGGGTTTGAATTGGATCCATCTCATTGCTGGTTGATTGAAATTGGTGATAATGTAACATTTGGTCCTCATGTTCAAGTTTTAGCACATGATGCCAGCACTTGTAAAATACTTGGTTATGCAAAAATTGGACGAGTTACTATTGGAAATAATGTGTTTGTTGGCGCCGGTAGTATTATTCTTCCCAATGTTACTATTGGCGATAATTCAATTATTGGTGCCGGTAGTATTGTAACTAAGAATGTTCCTGATAACATGGTTTATGCGGGCAACCCGGCAAAGCCAATAATGACTCTTGAAGAATTTGTTGAAAAAAATTCAAAGTTAATGGAAAACAATCCAATTTATGGAGAAGAATACACATTAAGAGACAATATTTCGGATGAAAAAAAGCAACAACAAAAGAAAGAAATTGCCAAAGGCTGTGGTTTTGTTAAATAATTTGGAGGATAATCTTGAAAAAAATTCTGATTTTTTCTCAAGCTATGGAGCTTGGCGGCGCAGAAAGAGCTTTGCTCAGTTTGCTTGAGGTAATAGATACAACTCAATATAAAGTCGATCTTTTTTTAATGAGGCATCAGGGAGAGTTGATGGATTTGATTCCTCAAAAAGTCAGTTTACTTCCTGAGGATAAAAGATATTCTTCATTAGGGGTTCCACTTATTGACGCGATTAAAGGTGGGAATTTTGATATTGCTATAGGTAGAATTGTTGGAAAGTTTAAAACAAAACTTTTTGTATCAAAAAATCAAATTAACAATGAAAAAGCGATTGCAGATTTATACAGTCATAAATTTTTGGCTTCTTGTTTGCCGATGATAAGTGATTGTGAGTATGATGTTGCAATTAGTTTTTTAACGCCTCACTACATTGTTTCTGAAAAGGTAAATGCTGATAAAAAAATTGCCTGGATACATACAGATTATTCAACAATCGAATTAGATGTTAAATCTGAATTGGCAATGTGGTCAAAATTTGATAATATTGTTTCTATTTCCGATGATGTTACAAGGGCTTTTTTGTCTACTTTTCCATCTCTTGAAAATAAAATTGTAAAGATTGAAAATATTCTATCAAAAGATTTTATTGAAGAACAAGCAGACTTATTTAATGTGAAAAATGAAATGACCGATGATTCGGTTAAATTACTTTCTATCGGCAGATTTTGTGAAGCGAAGAATTTTGATAATGTGCCTGAAATTGCAAGTGTTATCAAATCAAAAGGCGTAGATTTCAAATGGTATATAATTGGCTATGGTGCTGATGAGAACTTAATTAAATCAAAAATCGCACAATATAATATGGAGGATACTGTTATTATTCTTGGCAAAAAAGAAAATCCTTATCCGTATATAAAAGCTTGCGATATTTATGTTCAGCCATCAAGGTATGAGGGGAAATGTGTTGCTGTCAGAGAAGCACAAATCCTTAATAAGCCGGTTATTATCACAAATTATGCTTCATCAAAATCACAGTTACAAGACGGTTTTGACGGAGTAATAGTACCAATGGACAATCAGGGCTGTGCTGATGGAATTATAAAAGTTATAGATGATAAAGATTTACAGAATCAATTAATTGAAAACACAAAGAAAACAGATTATACAAATTCAAAAGAAATAGAAAAGTTATATAGGCTTATTGGAGATTGATATGATTCCAAAAAAAATCCATTATTTTTGGTTTGGCGGAAATGAAAAGCCAAAAAGTGTTCAAAAGTGCATAAACAGCTGGAAAAAGTATTGTCTGGATTATGAAATAATTGAGTGGAACGAAACAAATTTTGACATTCATTGTATGCCTTTTGTTGAACAGGCTTATGAAGCAAAAAAGTATGCGTTCGTTTCTGATGTCGCTCGTCTTATGGTTGTTTATGAGTATGGCGGAATATATATGGATACCGATGTTGAGGTTATTAAGCCACTCGATGATTTGCTTGAGAACAGAGCGTATATGAGTTTTGAGAATGACGAAAATATCAATACAGGGCAAGGCTTTGGTGCAGAAGCAGGGATGCCGTTTTTCAAGGAGCATATTGAACTTTATAGAAATGTAGACTTTGTTAATTCTGATAGGACATATAATCAAACAGCGTGTACAAAATATACCACTAAACTTTTATCTCAAAAGGGATTGACTTTAAATGGTCAAAAACAGGTGATAGATGGTGTTCATATTTATCCTGCAGAGTATTTTAATCCATATGATAGTTTAACGGGTAAATTGACTAAAACACCTAATACATATTCAATTCATTGGTATGATGCAAGTTGGGAAGACATTTCTCAAATCCGATTAAATATTAATCGTTTTATTCGCAGAGTGTTTGGCGTTGAAACAATTGAGAAAATTAAGAAAATTATAAAATGATGGGGTTGAAATAATGCCAATAAGATTTATGACAGATGAGGAAATTTTAAAGCTAAAACAAGTTGAAATAGAAATTTTTGATGAACTAGATAGAGTTTGTAGAAAGAATAATATTGAATATTATATGGTTGGAGGAACTTTGCTGGGCTCTGTTAGACACTCGGGTTTTATTCCTTGGGACGATGATATTGATGTTGTAATGTATCGTTCTGATTTAGAAAAACTTGAAAAGCTTTATTATGACGGTGAGTTTAACAGCAGTTATTTTCTTCAAACAGAAAATACAGATGAGCATTATCCATTGATGACAGCTAAACTTAGAAAGAACAATACCTTATTTCTTGAGGATTGTATTGATGACGATGCGGAATCTCATTGTGGTATTTTTATTGATATTTTTCCTCTTGATGATATTAGCAGTTTAGAGAGTAGGACTGTTAAAAGAAATGCAAAAATTATTAGCATATTAACAACTGTGATATGTGAAAAGTGTGGATATAAATATGGAATAAGTAAAAAGACAAAATTATTTACAAACTTAGTATCTTTGTTTGGCATAAAAAATTTGAAGAAAATAAGACATAATCTTATGACATCAGAAAATAACAAGGGATATGATAAAACTACTATTTATGCAAGTAATTATGGCTATGTCAAACAATGTAGAACAAAGGATGTTTATGCTCCAGCAGTGGATTTGACATTTGAAAACAAGAAGTATATGGCTCCAAATAAGTATTGTGATTTCTTAAGACAACTGTTTGGAGAAAACTATATGGAATTGCCTCCAATAGAAAAAAGAGTAACAAGACATCCTATTAAGAAAATTGAGTTTGGAGAATAAATTATATGGTTATCGGATACACAACCGGTGTTTATGATATGTTTCATATTGGACATTTAAATATATTAAAAAGGGCCAAGGAACAGTGTGATTATTTGATTGTTGGTGTTACTACTGATGAATTATGCTTTTCAAGGAAAAACAAGTACCCCGTAATAAATCAAGATGATAGACTTGAAATTGTTGCTTCAATTAAATATGTAGATAAAGCAGTGTTTCAAGAGAATATGGATAAGTGCAAGGCTGTCAAGGAATATAATGTCAATAAAGTATTTGTTGGAAGCGATTGGAAAGGAACTTCTTCTTGGAAAGAATATGAAAAAGATTTTGCTCAATTAGGTTGTGAAGTTGTTTATCTTGATCATACAGACGGAATATCTTCAACAATATTAAGAAATAAACTTAATGAACAAGATTATTAAATAAAAACGAAATATTATTGATCTTTTCCGTTTTGTTAGTGATTTATATAATCTTTATATAATCATTATTGTATCACTATTAGTTTGTTTTATATTTGGAAAAAGATATTTAATGTATTTATATGGAAATTTTGAGAATGTAAAATGAATGTTAGGAGATTTAAATGAGTGTTGTAAAAGTATCAGTTGTTGTTCCGGTTTATAATGTTGAAGAATATTTGAATAGATGTATTGATTCATTATTAAAACAAACACTTAAAGAAATAGAAATAATACTTGTTGATGATGGATCAACGGATTCAAGTCCCCAAATTTGCGATGAATATGAAAAAAATAATTCTAATATAAAGGTGTTACATCTTGAAAATGGTGGCCCCGCAAGAGCGAGAAACAAGGGAATAGAAATTGCAACAGGTGAGTATATAGGATTTGCAGATTCGGATGATTATTGTCATCCGGAGCAATTTGAAAAGTTATATCAAAATGCAAAAGATAATAATAGCGACATTGCTATGTGTAGTTTTTTTGTCGATAGTGTAAAAGGACTTGAACCGATTATTATACCTTTTCAGCCGTTATACAATTCTAACGAAGAAATTAAAAATAAAGTTATTAGATGTTTTTATGGTGAATATGTACATGGACTAAATTCATTGTGGATTAAGATTTTTAGAAGGTCATTGTTAAATGATAATAATATTAGAATGGATGAAACTTTGAGACGCGCAGAAGATAAATGGTTTATTTTTGAAGTGTTAAAAGTTTCGGATGTGTTTTCATATATTAAAGACAATTTATATTACTATTATCAAAATGAATCGAGCATTATGCATAATTCTCAAAATGATAGTTATGAACATTGGGTAAGAAATAGAAAACGTTTACTAAAAGAAAATGAAGAATTTGGTTTTGAAATAGATAACAATTTGTTTTATAAAGATTTCATATATAAAACTATTATGTTTTGCAGAGACAAGGTAAAGCAAAATCAAAAAGATATTGCTGCGTCTGTTTTAAATGATGAGTTTTTTAAATCAGTAATAAAGTATGATAATTACTTACCAATACATATTAGATTGATAAATCTGTTTGTGAAAGTTAGATTAAATAAGTTATCAATATTGGTCTTAAAAGTATGGCAAAAAATGTATTGAGGTGTTAAAGCGTGGGCTTAAATAATCTGTTTGATAAAATACCACTAAATAATTATATTGTTTTAGAAAGCATTCCGGTTTTTTCAGATAATGCAAAAGCAGTATATGAAGAATTAATTAGAAGAAAATTCAATAAAAAATATAAATTCTTTTGGCTAAATTATAATGATGAATGCAATAGAACGGTATTTGGAAATGTTAAGAATGTTTATTTGTTAGAAAATAGTGCCAAAGGAAATATACTTAGGCAGTTATCAAATAGAATTAAAACATCTTTTGTTTTACATACTGCAAAACTGTTAATTAGTGGTAATAATTTTTTTTCGAAATTTAGAACGGAACAGATTAATATTCATCTTGCTCATGGTGCGGCATTGAAAAACTGCAAGGGGCATTATACCTTACCAAACGATGTGGATGCGGTATTAACATTTTCTGATTATATGGCTAAGTATGATGCAATTAACTATATGTGTGATAAAGCAAAATTGATACCACTTGGCTATCCACGAAATGATGAATTGTTTGGCGAAAAAATTTCTGTTGATGGGTTATTTCCAAATGCAAAATACGACAAAATTATATATTGGATGCCAACATTTAGACAACATAAAAATGGTAAGGTTAATTCAAGTTCTGTAACGTTTCCGATTATATATAATCAAGAAATCGCACAACAAATTAATGAGTATGCAACTGAGAAAAGGGTGTTGTTAATTGTTAAGCCTCACTTTGCACAGGATGTTTCTAAAATTACAGAAATGCATTTAAATAATTTAGAATTTATAAATAATGAGTTTTTAATAAAAAAAGACATTTCAAATTATGCTTTGTTAAGAAGTGCTGATGCAATGATAACGGATTATTCATCAGTTTATTATGATTACTTGCTTTGTGATAGGCCTATTGGGTTGTGCTTTGATGATTATGAGGAATTCACTTTTCAAAATGGCTTTACAGTTGATCCGGATTATATTTTCTCAGGCGGAGAAAAAATATATAACACAGAAGATTTGCTTGGTTTTATCAATAATGTTTCAAATGAAATGGATTGCCTTAAAGAACAACGCAATACAATAAAAAATGTTGTATTTAAGTACTGTGACAATCAATCCACAAAACGTGTTGTTGATTATATAGAAACAAAATTAAATTAAGAATTGAGAATTTTTATTATGATATTTAAAGCATCAAAACTTGTAAGTATGGAAATGTCGAGAAATGTTCAGTCAATTGTTAATATGATGGCAAATATATTAGCTTTTTGTATTTCTTTAGTTATTAGTTTTTTTATATCTCCTTATATTGTTAGAACATTAGGCGCCGAAGCAAATGGATTTGTTACACTTGCTAATAATTTTATTTCTTTTGCAACTTTATTGAGAACTGCTTTGAATGGTGTTGGTACTAGGTATATTATTATTGAATATAATAAGGGAAATATAGAAAAAGCTAGTAAATACTATTCGTCATTGTTCTTTGGTGATTTGTTTTTAGGAATTGCTTTTTCGGTGTTATCTGTTGGATGTGTATGGAAACTTGAAAGTTTAGTGAATATTTCGCCCAGATTAGTTAGTGATGTTAAAATACTATTTTCCGTAATATTTGCTAATTATATTTTTACTGCTGTAACAGGTGTAATTGGGGTATCAACTCAAATAAAGAATAAAATTTATCTTCAATCGATTAGGGATATCCAAAGCTATGTTATTAGAACGGTTATTTTAATAATTACCTTTAGTTTGTTTAAACCAAAATTATTTTTTTTAGGTATAGCAAGTTTTGTCCCTAGCGTTGTAGTAACCTGTTATAACTATTATTACAATAAAGTTTTGACACCGGATTTATTGATTCGAAAAAAGTATTTTTCTTTTGCTTATATAAAAGAACTTGTGTCACAAGGTATATGGAATAGTATTTCATCTTTGGGGACTTTGTTGTTAACAAACTTAGATTTGTTAGTTGCCAATCTTTTAGTTGGTGAAGCTGATATGGGTGTTTTATCTATTGCTAAAAGTATGCCGGGCGTAGTGGCCTCTTTTGGAACAACTGTTAGTGGCGTTTTCTTTTCTGTTATGACAATTGATTATGCTAAGGGAAATATGGATGATTTTATAAAAACAGTTAAGCAATCAACTAGGCTAACGGGTTTTGTAACAACCATTCCGTTAGCATATTTACTTGTATTTGGAAAAGAGTTTTACTCATTATGGCAACCAACATTAGACAGTAAACAGTTGCAGTTGCTTTCTGTTTTGACTGTTGCGGGTTTAATATTTCTTGCTGGTGCTAATTCAATTGGAACAATATTTACTATTACATTACATGTTAAGGAACGATCGATTGTTACTCTTGTAACAGGCGCTATCAGTATTATTGTTACTTTACTTGTTGTAAAATTTACACATTTAGGCGTATATGCGATAGCTGGTGTTAGCTCAATAGTTAATACTGCTTCTACATTAATATACACCGTTCCATTTGCTGCAAAATTTATTGGAAAGAAAAAAGAAACATTTTTTCCAGTGATTCTTAGATCTTTATCTTCAACAGTAGGATTGTGTTTAGTTGGTTATGTGATTAAGTTATTTGTTTCAATTGATTCATGGATTACTCTAATTATTTCTGCTTTAGTGTTTTCGGTTTTAGCATTTGGAGTTAATTTTGTATTAATGCTTGATAATGAAACGAGAATATTAGCGGTTGAGTATGTTAAATCAAAAATTAAAAGAAACAAATAAAATTTAAAGGAAAATATAGTATTACTAATTTAAATGATACAGAAGATCTTGTTACTGTCATGACTTGTAATGAGATTTTTGATCCAAATCATCTAGACACTTTTTTGAGGTTGTATAAAGTTATATTTTGATTTTTATAACACAAAATGGTTTGTATTGTTAATTGAGAAAATATCAATTTTTTTGAATTTAAATCTTTGTTTATGAAATGAAAAATTATTAATAAATAAATCTTCTGATGTTATAATTGGACATCTTTATTATCGTTATAATTATCAATGTGTTGAGCAGATATAAAAACAAAGTGGATATGAAAGATAGAAATTCAAATATTTAGGTGTTGAGAGTTTGTGCGATGGTGCTTGTTGTGATTTCGCATTAAGCTACAGTATCTGTAATTGATAAGTTTTGGGAAATTTCTGATTCCGTTTTGCGGGGTCAGTTGTTTTATAATATGAAAAATATTGAATAAGGGAGTTTTTAAAATAAAAAGCATTAACTTTTAATTTTACAATAATTTACTAAGCGAGTAAAGAAAATGCAGAAAATAGAGAATATTTATGGACAAGTGCTATTTATTTTGGCAAAAACATTTACAAAGCTGAAAATGTGTGGTATACTTCAATTGTTCTTATAACATACCAAGAACAATTGGGTTACTACAAAAAGGTAGAAAACCGAAAAGCTCTGACGGCTCCTTTTTGGAGCCGTTATCTTTTTCTATCAAAAAGGAGAAACATTATGAAGTACGGTATCGGATTGGATTGTGGAATTGCATCTGTTGGCTATTGTGTAACAGAACTGGATTCAAATGATGAACCTAAAAGAATTGTTCGTCTCGGTTCAAGGATTTTTGACAAAGCCGAAAATCCAAAAGACGGCAGTTCACTTGCAAAGCCGAGGAGAGAGGCGAGGGGACTTCGCCGAAGAATAAGACGGCATCAGCACAGGCTTCAACGCATTAGGTATATGCTTGTAAGTGATGGAATTGTGACTCAAAAAGAGCTTGATACAATGTTCCAAGGTCAACTGTCCGATATATATGAAATAAGAACAAGGGCTCTTGATGAACCGATAAGCAATGTTGAGTTTGCAAGGGCGCTTATTAATCTTGCACAAAGAAGAGGCTTTAAGTCAAACAGAAAAGTTGACGAAAACACAAAGGATAAAGAAACGGGAAAACTCCTCGGTGCCATTGAAAAGAATAGGGAAAACATTGCCAAAAACGGCTACCGTACAGTCGGCGAAATGCTGTATAAGGATGAAAGATATTTAAAGTACAAGCGTAACAAGGGAGAGGACTATCTCAACACGGTATCTCGTGATATGATTGCCGATGAAATAAAGATGATTTTTTCTGCTCAACGCAGTTTTCGTATGTCTTTTGCAACGGAGGAAATTGAAGCAAGATATACGGATATAGTTATGTCACAAAGACCGTTTGATTTAGGTCCCGGCGAGGGTAATGAAAAATCTCCGAGTCCGTATTCAGGCAACCAAATTGAAAAAATGGTTGGCAGATGTACTTTCTTCCCTGATGAATATCGTGCGGTAAAAGCAAGTTATTCTTTTCAACTTTTTTCGCTTTTGCAGGGGATAAACAATATCACTTTGGTTGATGACGGCGGCAACGCATTTTCTCTTTCGCAGCAAGAGCGTGATGAATTAAAGAAATATTGTTTTAAAACAAAGTCGGTTACTTACGCTTCAATAAGAAAGAAACTGAAGATTTCACCTGATTTCAAATTTAAAAATATTACTTATACCGAAAAAGGTGTTGAGGAGTCGGAGAAAAAGACAAAATTTCAACATCTGAATATTTATCATCAAATGAAAAGCACATTGGGCGATGCTATGAATTCGCTTTCACATGATGAACTTGATGAAATCGGCAGAATATTTACATTCTATAAAAACGATACAAAAATTATTGAGGCTCTCGAAAAAACAGATATAGACAAGGGCCTTTATCCTGCACTTTTGAATCTTCCGTCATTTAGCAAAACAGGACACATCAGTGTTAAGGCGTGCAAATTGCTTATTCCGTTTTTGGAAGAAGGTAAAACATACAATGAGGCTTGCGAATGTGCAGGTTTGGATTTCAAGGCACACAGCAATGCCGAAAAGCAAATTTTGCTTCCGCCAAAATCAGATGAACTTGACGACATCGTTAATCCTGTTGTAAGGCGTGCGGTGTCACAAACCGTTAAGGTTGTAAATGCAATAATCAGAGAAATGGGAGCTTCGCCTACTTATCTTAATATAGAACTTGCACGAGAACTTTCAAAGAGCAAGAAAGAGCGAGATGAGATTGAGAAAAACTATCTGCTTAACAGAGCTAAAAATGAAAAGATAAAGAAAGAGATTGTTGATAATTTTGGTTTTGAACCAAAAGGTCAGGACATTGTTAAGCTAAAACTCTATCATGAGCAAGACGGAATTTGCCCTTATTCATTAGAGCCTATTAAATATGACAGATTGTTTGAAGTTGGATATGTGGATATTGACCATATAATTCCATACAGTGCTTGCTTTGATGACAGCTATAACAATAAAGTTTTGACATTTTCTTCTGAAAACAGACAAAAGAGAAATCGTGTTCCGCTTGAATATTTGCCTGAAAATAAAAAATCGGATTATCGTGTTTGGGTAAACAGCAATATCCGAAATTACAGAAAAAAGCAGAATTTGCTTAAAGAGCATTTTACAGAAAAGGACAAAGAGGACTTTAAGCAAAGAAATCTTAACGACACAAAATATTTGAGCAGAGTTCTTTATAATTACATAAATGACAATTTGATTTTTGAGGATTTTGCAAACGGCAAAAAACGACATGTTATTTCTGTTAACGGTGCTGCAACGGCTCTTATGCGTAAATGTTGGGGCATTGACAAAATCAGAGAAAACGGTGATTTGCACCATGCTGTGGACGCTGCGGTTATTTCTTGCGTAACTCAAGGAATGGTGAACAAAATATCAAAGTATTCGTTTGACAGAGAAACAATGTTTGATGTTGATTATCGCACAGGAGAGGTCAAGGAGCGTTTTCCGCTTCCATATCCGAACTTTAGGAAAGAACTCGAAGCAAGAAGCGAAATTGAAGATGAAAAGCGACTTAAAAGCGTGTTGTTGTCATTTCCAAATTACAGCTATGATGATGCCGAAAGTGCAAAACCTGCTTTTGTTTCCCGTATGCCTCGCCGAAAGGTTACGGGTCCTGCACATAAGGACACAATTCGTTCGGGTAAAGTCGATGGATGTAAAATTTCAAAGGTTGAGTTGACATCACTTAAACTCAAAAACGGTGCTATCGAGAATTATTATAATCCTGAAAGTGATACTTTGCTTTACAATGCACTTTTGCAAAGGCTTATTGAGTTTGACGGAGATGCAAAGCAAGCATTTGCAGAGGAGTTCCATAAGCCAAAAGCAGACGGAACACCGGGTCCGATTGTAAAGAAAGTTAAACTCATTGAGCGTACATCGTCAAGCGTTAAGGCAAGAAATGAAAACAAACTCGGAATCGCAGATAATGGCTCAATGGTTCGTATAGATGTATTTTATGTCGAAAATGACGGCTATTATTTTGTGCCGATTTATGTTGCCGATACTATAAAGCCGACATTGCCAAAGTTGGCTTGTGTTCAGGGTACAAAACCGTGGAAAGAAATGGATGATAAAGACTTTGTGTTCTCATTATATCCAAATGATTTAATCCGAATAACAGCAAAAAAAGATATGAAATTCAGCTTGGTTAATAAAGATAGTACCTTGTCTGCAAATAGATGCGATAACGAAGTACTTGTTTATTATGTAAAAGCTGGAATTTCTACTGCAAGTATTACTATTGAAACTCATGATGGTGCATATACCATTCCGAGTTGTGGTATTAAATCTTTGGCTAACATCGAAAAGTTTACTGTTGATCCGCTTGGAAATGTTAATAAGGTGAACAAAGAAAAGCGAATGTATTTTAATTAATTATGGCTTACAGAAATATTTTTATTGCCAACGAAGCAAAATTGAAATTGAAAAATAATCAGTTGATAGTTTTCAATGGCGAGGAACTTTCGTTTCCTATTGAGGATATTCGTTCTATCGTGGTTGACAATCCGTACACTTCGCTTACGGGTAAGCTGATGGCAAAACTTGCTGATGACGGAGTTTGTCTGATTATATGCAACGACAAGCACATTCCGTCTTGCGAGCTTTTGCCGATTGGTTCGTATTGTCGAATGAAGAAGCGAATTAATTTACAGTTTTCTCAATCGAAACCAAGGCTTAAAAAGATTTGGCAAAAAATTGTGCAGGCGAAAATCAACAATCAAGCAAAATGTCTTGAGCTTAATGAAATTGACGAGGCGCAAACTCTTTATTCGATTTCAAAAAATGTTGCATCGGGAGATACAACAAACAGAGAGGGCTATGCCGCAAGATTGTATTTCAAATCGCTTTTTGGTGATGATTTTAAACGAGATGATGAAAACAGCATAAACGCCGCACTTAATTACGGATATGCGATTTTTCGTTCGTTTATTGCCAAAACAATTGTTGCTTACGGGCTTGAGCCGTCACTCGGTATACATCACAAAAGTCAGCTTAATCAATTTAATTTGGCAGATGATATTATTGAGCCGTATCGACCGATTATTGACAATTTTGTTTATCAAAATTATGTTGAGTGGGGCGAAGAATTCTTCACTCCGCAAAAGGCAGAACTTCAACTTTTGCTAAACTGTGCGACCGAAATTTACGGCAACCGTCACAGCGTGGCAAATGCAATAGAACTTACGGTTCAAAGCATAATTTCTTCGTTTGAAAATGAAGAAATTGCGTTGAAATTACCGAATTTGATTGACATATCATATTTTAATTATGACTAAGTTTATGAGGATGATTGTATTCTTTGACCTGCCGGTTACAGAAAAAGCCGCACAAAAGGCGGCAACTAAATTCAGGAATTTTCTTATTAATGATGGCTATTTAATGGTTCAGTATTCGGTTTATTCACGAGTTTGCAATGGATATGATGCGGTTAAAACGCATGAAAAACGGCTGAAACAACATTTACCGCCAAACGGCTCGGTGCGATTGCTTACGATTACCGAAAAGCAGTACGAATCCATGCAGATTTTGCTCGGTGAATATATCCAATCGGACATTCCCGTTGCATATGAGCAGTTAACCTTGTTGTAAAAAAGAAAAAGCACAGCAGAAAATCAATTCTGTTGCGCTTTTTTTATCTCAAATTTTTCTTGAAACGCCCTAATTTACTGTGCCTTTTGTTCCCATATTATAACATACCAAGAAAAATTAGGGAACTACAATTCTGTCGGCTCTTATCCTTTAGAACCCTTTTATTATAACATACCAAGAAAAATTAGGGAACTACAATTATCAATGCTTTGAATCATGGTGGGGGACAATTATAACATACCAAGAAAAATTAGGGAACTACAATACGCAGAGGGTTGGAATACAACAGCAAGTGATTATAACATACCAAGAAAAATTAGGGAACTACAATTACATCACCATTGACTACAAAACCACTTGCATTATAACATACCAAGAAAAATTAGGGAACTACAATATAAAGATATGAGATTACAAGATGACATTGATTATAACATACCAAGAAAAATTAGGGAACTACAATATATGTTAAGAGATTACGGTCAAAGCGATAATTATAACATACCAAGAAAAATTAGGGAACTACAATCTGTATGCTGTAATAACCAGCCGACAATCAATTATAACATACCAAGAAAAATTAGGGAACTACAATTGTTGCGTAAGTATGACGAAGCTGGTGTTGATTATAACATACCAAGAAAAATTAGGGAACTACAATTTGTTTCGATATGCTGTGTTAGAGTGGAGTATTATAACATACCAAGAAAAATTAGGGAACTACAATGATAGCATTTCCGGAGGGGAATTTGATTGATTATAACATACCAAGAAAAATTAGGGAACTACAATCGTGATTTCATTGTGTTTTACCCTCCAAAATTATAACATACCAAGAAAAATTAATAAACTATAATTTTTCGAAATCAATAAAATTTTAGTCAGGCTTTGGTTTTTGTTGAGAATTTGCCGAGGAGTTTTGTGCTCAGCAGCAGGATAATCGGGAAGATTGTGGCTACGAGGATGCCGACTTTTAGGTTATCCTTTGCCATTGACGACACGAAGCCGACAAGGCTTGGACCTGCACTGCAGCCGAGGTCGCCACCGAGTGCGAGCAGTGCAAACATTGCCGTTCCGCCTTTGGTGAGCATTGCCGATGAAATCGAGAATGTTCCCGGCCACATAATTCCCACGCAGAAGCCGCAAATCGAGCAGCCTATCAGCGACAGAGCCGGTATCGGTGAAAGCGATACAACTAAATACGCTCCGATACACACAATGCACGAAATAGGAATTAATTTCTTTTGCGAAATTTTGTCACCGAACTTGCCGTAAAGTGCTCGTGATGTGCCCATCAGCAGTGCAAACGAAAGCGGTCCTGCAAGGTCGCCGACAGTTTTGGAAATTCCCAACCCCTCTTTCGCAAAAGTTGATACCCATTGCGAAATTGCCTGCTCGCTTGCACCTGAACAAACCATCATTATGAACAGAATTATAAACACCTTTGATGTGAACAGTTCTTTTATGCTCATACCTTTTTCGTTGGTATCAATAAGATTTGCTATTGGTACTTTTGCAAAAACAATGCCGTTGATTATTGGCAATATTGCCCAAATGACAGCGACAATTCGCCAATTTTCGATGCCGAAAATATTGAAAAACACGGTGCTTAACAGCACGACTGCCATATGTCCCCAGCAGTAGAACGAGTGCAAAAGGCTCATTGCTTTTTCCTTGTTATCGGTTGGGCACGCTTCAACTATCGGGCTGACCAAAACTTCCAAAATTCCGCCTCCGACTGCGTAAATCATAACCGAAATAAGCAGACCGACAAACGGACTTGGTAATATAAACGGCAGCACGGCAAGGCTTGCCAGACCGAGTGCTGACAGAAAATGTGCCAAAACCATTGATGTGCGATAGCCGATTTTGTCGATTGCCTTTGCCGACAGCAAATCAACCAAAAGCTGAACCGTGAAATTGAAAGAAATCAGCAATGTAATTTGTGACAGCGGAATGTCAAATTCTTTTTGAAAAGTAACAAACAGCAACGGTGCAAAATTGTTGACTATTGCCTGAACTATGTATGCCAAAAAGCAAGCGTTGACGGTTGACTTGAAATTCTGTTTCATATTTTTACCTTTTTATAGAAAAATAATGCGTGAATTTGTCATACACACATCAATTCTATTATACCATAAAAAAGGAATTTTACAATACTTTTATTAGTTCGCAATACAGGGTATAATGATTGTAGGGAGGAAAGATATTTCTCTCACTATTGTTCGAATGGAGGCATAAGTATGATTAACATTACAGCAAGAGGCTTCGATTTGAAGCAGGGCGCAAAAGACGGCATTGAAAAGGAACTCAAGAGAATTGAAAGAATGCTGCCGGATAACGCAACATTTGATGTTACGCTCAGCAAGGAGCGTGGAGAATACGAATGTGATATTACGGTGAAAAATGTCGGCTCTTTCATCAGAGGTGAAGCAAGAGCAGACCGCATTGAGCCGGTTGTTGATATGGCGGTTGACGATTTGAAGCGTAAGCTTCGCAAACTCAAGACTTTCTTTGTTGACAAAAAACGCAAAGGCGGAATTGATGAAATCGCAACTGCATTTGATGATTTGGATGAAGATGTTACAATGGACGATTTCGACCAAGTTTATTACGATTCGGTCGATGTCAACAGAGTTAAGCACATCACACCAAACACAATGACGGACGATGAAGCAATCGTTCAGATGGAAATGCTCGGACACACATTCTTTGTGTATATCGGCATTGACGGTGAAACAAAGATAGTTTACAAGCGTAAAAACGGTTACGGCGTTCTTGTTTGTGACTGATTCATAATGATTAACTCAAAAATACGATGTCCGTGAGGACATCGTATTTCAGACTGTCGATAAAGTTCCTGAAACACGCCAAAATATAATCAACCGAATTATGCCTCCCATTTTTTAAAAGGGGAGGTGGCAACACGAAGTGTTGCCGGTGGGGTTTAAAAAAATGCTGTAAGTATCAAACTTGCAGCATTTTTGGCGTTTTTTGTTTTTTGTGAACAAGCGGTACCATCGTACAGCAATGTTCGCAAGAAAACAAAATTCAGAACCTTTCTCAACAGTCTACAGCGTGTTTATTTTGAAATGATGAGTTTGAGGACTTCCTGTGCGGCGGAGCAGGCAGGACAATCACAGAATTTTTCGCCTTTTGCCTTAAGTTCTTTTGCGTGTGCAAGGAATTCTTTTGTGGTTTCTTCGTCGAATTTTTCCGAAGCCGTAAACTCAACCATTGCGTCAACAGGGAGAATGTCTGCCTTGATTTCGTCAACAAGTTCTCTGAACTTTTTGTCCTCTCTTGTTGTGCCGACGGCAACGAGGTATTCGTCAGCCTTTGTTTTGAGTTCCTGACAGCAGTACGGTGCAGAAATCATCTCTCTGATTTTGTCGATAATTTGATATTTAAGCTCGTGTGTCATAACGATTACTCCTTTTAAACTTTATATTATAATTGTAACATTACATTTATCGGTTGTAAAGGTTGAAAATCATTTTTTACTTTGGTATAATAAAATATAAATTATATGAAAAAAGGGGATTGCTGTGAGAAAGTTAAAGAAGCTAACGGCTGTTGTGCTCAGCGGTGTTATTGCCGCAGGCTTTGTCGGTTGCGGTGCGTCAAAAAATCAAACTGCCGTAGTGCAGGAATTATTTACGGATAGTACAAAAATTTCGTACAGTCTTGACTATAAGGAATTAAAAGACAGCGGTAAAAACAAAACCAAAACATGGCGTTATGGCATGGTTTCGGGCAACGGCTTGCAGGGATTTGTTGAAAGCGGTTCGCCATATGAGGATACATTTATTTTTCAAAATATGCACTTCATTATGCCTAACAAAAATATTCGTACCTGCCCCGATACCTCGAAAGAACTTGAAACAGTTAAGCAAAACATCGTTAAAGGTGAAGATATAACAGACGATGCGTCATACGATGATGTGTACAGCTTCCATCCGGGCGGACAACTCCGTATTTCTATGGACGGCAAAGGTGCAAAAGATTACATCCGTTACACTGATTTTGAATCTTCACAGGTTGGTGTGAGATTTACGGATGAAAACGGCACTTGGGACAGAACTTCGTTCACTTCAATGGCAGACGGTGCGGTCATCACAAAATTGTCGCAGTCGTCGGAGGCGGCTCAGCTTAATGTTACATTGACGCTTGATGACCTTTCGACCATGGCGAATTTCGGTGACGGCAGCGAAGCGGATATGAAATACAAGAAGGTTGTTGACATCAACGCCAACACGATTTCGCTTGTTGCACATTATCCCGATTACAAAAACAGCGAGCTGAAAAACGGCGGATATGCCACAACTACCTATGTTGTGACCGACGGTACAAAGGAAAAGGTAGAACTTGAAAAAAAAACAAAGGAAGACATTTTCCGTGGTCAAAACAGCGGTATCAAAATCACAAATGCCGAAAATATTTATCTTATCACAGTAAGCGACAGAACCTATAATATGGGAAGCCTTGATAAATTTGATGACAAGGACAGCTATGAACTTGTTGATGAACTTACGAATAAGGCAAAAGCCGTTGAGGATAAATATGACGGCAAAGACGGTTTTGATTATGAAAAAGCACTCAAAAAGCACCTTGAGGTTTATCAGCCGCAATTTGACGCAGTTACTCTTGAACTTGAGGACAGCGACGAGTCAAACGAAAAACTCCTTAAAGAGCAAAAGGGCGAGGACGAGCTTTCTGCCGCACTTGCACAGCGTTCGTATTATGCAGGCAGATACGCATACCTCTGCTGTTCGGGTTATTCCACAAGCAGACTTTACGGAATGTGGACAGGCGAGTTCAACACCGGTTGGGGAAGCAAATACACAATGGACGCAAATGTGAATTTGCAGACTTCGTCAATGAACACGGGCAATCTTTCGTCAACACCGATCGGATATACATATTTCATTCTCCGTCAGCTTCCCGATTGGGAGGAAAATGCAAAGGCAACTCACGGCTTTACGGACACTATTCAAGCACCTGTAAACACCGACGGTGACAAGGCGGTTATCACAGAAACTTGTTATCCTTACCCATTCAGATATTGGAATGCGGGCACATCGTGGATGATTGAACCGCTTTATGAAACCTTGCAAACTTACGGAAATATTCAAATTCCGCTTTCTGAAGAGTTCGATTTGAACAAGCTGAAGTCTGTACTTTCTATTGATGAGGACGACATTGCAAAATACAAAAAGCAAGGTTATATGATGCTTGAAGAGGATGTTTTGCTGCCTCTTCTTACAAAGTCGGCAAATTATTGGGCACAGCTTTTGACACCTGAATATTACACCGATAAAGACGGTGCGATTCATTACGAAAAAGGCAAAACAAAGTTGAATGACGGCGAAACATATTGTATTCTTCCGTCATATTCGCCTGAAAATAATCCGTCAAATTATCCAAGCCCGTCAGACGCAAACTGTGCTATTGACATTTCGGCTTGCAGAAATAATCTGGAAATGTTAAAGGCTGTTATGGCTGATGTAACGCCGGACAACAGCTTTGCAAAATGGCAAAATCTTATGGACAAGTTGCCGCCGTATCTTTATGACGAAACAGGTGCTCTCAAAGAATGGGCAACCACAAGCTTTGAAGAAAACAACGAGCACAGACATTTGAGCCATCTTTATTGTGCATGGCCGCTGTTTGAAACACAGCATAATGAAAAACTCATAAAGGCTTGTGAGCAGGCTATCGCAAACAGAGAAAGTGAAAACGAGGCTTCGCATGCGCTTGTTCATCGTTCGCTTATTGCCGCAAGATTAAAAGATAGAGATGCACTTACCGACGCACTTTTAAATCTTCAAAATCATAAAATAAGATATGATTCGTTGATGACAAATCACGATTACGATCAAGGCAGTTGTTATTGCACCGACTTTGCAATCGGTTATCTCGGAATAGTTAACGAAGCACTTGTTTATTCAAACAAGGGCGAAATCGGACTTCTTCCGGCACTTCCGACTTCCGGTTTTGACAAAGGCACGGTTAAGGGCATTAAGGCAAGAACAAGAGCAACGGTTGACAGTCTTTCGTGGGATATGAACACAGGCAGCGTTAAAGCAACAATCACTTCCGATATCGACCAACAAATCAAAGTTACATACGGCGATACGGAAAAGACACTCGACTTTAAAGCCGGAGTGCCGCAAACAGTTAATTTTTAAATTTATATATTTGGAGGACATATTATGAACATCGTTTGTTTGGATATGGAGGGCGTACTCGTTCCTGAAATTTGGATTGCATTTGCAGAGGAAACAGGTATTCCCGAACTTAAACTTACAACCCGTGACGAGCCTGATTATGACAAGCTTATGAATTACAGGCTTAAAATTCTCAAGGAGCACGGCTTGGGACTTAAAGAAATTCAAGATGTTATCGCAAAAATCGATCTTATGCCTGGTGCAAAGGAGTTTTTGGACGAACTCAGAAGTATTACACAGGTTATCATTTTGTCAGACACTTTTGAGCAATTTGCAACACCGCTTATGAAAAAACTTGACTGGCCGACAATTTTTTGCAACACTCTTGAGGTTGCCGAAAACGGTGAAATCACAGGCTTCAAGATGCGTTGTCCGCAGTCAAAACTCACAACGGTTAAGGCACTTCAGTCAATCGGATACGATACTATCGCAAGCGGTGACAGCTTCAACGACCTTGGTATGATTCAGGCAAGCAAGGCAGGATTTTTGTTCAAATCCACCGATGCAATCAAAAAGGATTATCCTAATATTCCTGCTTATGAGGAATACAGCGACCTTCTTGACGCAATCAAAAAAGCATTATAAGATAAAAAGGTGTATCGAAATGATGCACCTTTTTTACTTGATTTTTGTGCCCGTTTGTATTATAATCTTCCTGTCAGTTCGCAAAATCCTGACCAGTCACATCCTGTGGCTTCTAAAAACAAAACTAAGGAGAATTTGATATGAGTATCAAAAAGAAGAACGCTTTTATTGCACAAACGGCAATAATTGCGGCAATGTACGCTGCGCTTACTTATGCGCAAAATCTTATTTTACCCGGCACAACAACTATGGCTGTGCAGTTCAGAGCATCGGAGGCACTCAATGTTTTGGCATTGTTTACTCCTGCCGCTATTCCGGGGCTTACGCTCGGATGCGTTATCTCAAACCTTGCAAGTATCGGACAGGGCTTGCCGCTTGATATGATTTTCGGCTCGTTGGCAACTCTCGGATCGGTTACTTGTATGTATTTTTTGAGAGAGGTCAAAGTCGGTAAATATCCGCTTCTTGCAATGCTTATGCCGGCAATTTGGAACGGTGTTGTCATCGGCTGGGAAATTGAGTGTTTCTTTATTGAAGGAAAGTTTGAATTTGTAGGTTTTCTTACACAGGGCGGATGTGTTGCCCTCGGTGAGCTTGGCGTTATGGCTGTGCTTGGCACGGTACTCTATTTTGTGATTATCAAAAACAATCTTCACAAAACAATTATTAAAAAACCACAATAAAATAAAAAAATGCGTATGCTTGGAGCGAACAGGCATACGCATTTTTTGTCAGTCTTTTTTCTGTTTTGCACCGAAAATGTCGGCAACTTCGGTGATGGAGATGTATGCTCGGGGGTCAACCGAATGCACAATTTCTCTCATTTTACCGATTTGAAATCTGTTGAGTACAAAGTAAATAACGGTTTTGTCGCTGTCGGAATAATAGCCTTTTGCGTCAAAAAATGTTATTCCGTTTTCAAACTCTTTTGAAAGTCTTTCGCAAATTTCATTGTGTTTTGTAGTGATAATCATTGCCGATTTTGAACGGTCAAAGCCCTCAACTATGTAGTCGATTACCTTGAGTGCAACAATATATGTTACTATGGAATACAACGGCAAAATCCAGCTGTGATATATAATTCCGCACACGATGTATAAAATAACATTGTATATCATTACGAAAGTTCCAACCGTGAGTGACAGCTTCTTTGCAAAGATAACTGCCAAAACTTCTATGCCGTCCATAGCTCCGCCGTAGCGGATTGCAATACCGCTTCCCGCACCGGAAATGAGTCCGCCGAACACTGCACAAAGGAACAAATCATCTTTTGCAAACGGCGACAAAAACGAAACATCAATGGGGAGTACATCCGTTATCAGCCACGCAGACAGCGAATAAATCGCAACTACATATACGGCATAAACGGTGAAAACCCAGCCTTGTTTTTTTGCACCGAACAAAAATATCGGAATGTTCAGCACGGCAAGGAACAGCGAAAGCGACATCCAATCGGGCGTCAGCTGACCCAAAAGCATTGATGTGCCCGATATTCCGCTGTCGTACAATTTAACGGGTGCCAAAAACATCGTGACGCCTATTGCATTGATTATTCCGGCAATGGTGAGCATAAGAATGTTTTTTATTTTGATTTGTTTTAAAAATTTCATAATCAGTCCTTTATGAATCGTGGTGATCGTGCTTGTGATTGCAATTTGCCTTGCTGTTTTGCTCCATTTCACCATGCAAAAACTTGATTACGGCAGAGTCGCAGTTGCCTGTATTGCCTGCATAAATTGTAATTCCTGCGGCTTCAAGCGAATCAACGGCTCCTTGACCGAGATTGCCGCAAATGAGGGTATCAACACCTATTTCCTTGATGTAGCCTGCAATTCCGTGATGAGAGTGCTTGCCCATACTTTCAAGGTGAACCTTTTGGATTTCGCCGTCGTTGCTTGTTTCGTATACCTTCATATACTGTGTTTTGCCGAAATGCTGATTTATCATTCCGTTGTCATATGTTACTGCTATAATCATAATTTTCCCTCGCTTAGATTATTTATTTAATTATACATTATTTTGCAACTTTTAACAAGGTGAGTAATTGTAAAAAAATTATATACGCTGTTTCATTTGTTAATTGTTTTGGTTATAATAGTTTTGTACAGAAAGGAAATTTGATTATGAGCATTGAAGAAGTAAACAAATCATTGGAAAAACTGAAAACCCTGCCTAAGGTTGATTATTCAAAAAAAGACGAGCTTGCACAAAAATTGATTAATACCGTTGGTCATCCGCTTTATACTCTTAGCAAAGAAAACGAGGCACTTAAAAGTCTTATTGAAAAAGCACACAAGGCACTTGACAACGGTTGGGAACTTGACGAGGTGTTTAATGACATTCGTGATGTGTCAATCCATTATGCCGAAAAGGGAGATTTGCTCTATCCGCTTTTAAAGGTGAAGTATGAAATTTCCGGTCCGAGCGATGTTATGTGGACCACGGATGATGAAATCAGGGACGATATTAATGCTCTTGCAAAAGATGTTGAGCGTGGGGAAGAATGGAAAGAAAAATTCAAAATGCTTCTCGGCAGGCTCACCCAAATGATAAGGCAGGAGGAAAAGGTGCTGTTCCCCGTATCTGCGGTTAATTTTACCGACGAGGAGTGGCACGGCATTTACCGTGACCGATTTTCTTATGACTCGGCGTTCGGAATAAAGGAAGAAACTTGGGATGAGGTAAAGGATTTGCCGAAGAGTGCGGTAGGCTTTACCGATAAAATCAATATGCCGACGGGCAGTCTTTCGCTTGAACAACTTGAAGCACTTATGGACACAATTCCGATGGAGATAACCTTTGTTGATGTTGATGACACAAATGCTTATTACAATGATAACGGTGAAAAATTCTTTAAGCGTCCGCAAATGTCACTCGGACGCAAGGTTTATTCGTGTCATCCGCCCAAGGTTGAAGCAATGGTTAGGGCCATTATTGCCGATTTTAAATCGGGCAAACGCAATGAAGTTCAGGTTTGGAGTGAGAAAAAGAGTATGCCTATGTGCATAACTTATCGTGCGGTGCGTGATAAAAACGGTAATTATCTCGGTACTGCGGAGTTTGTGCAAAATATGACCTTTGCAAAAAATTATTTTACAAAAGGAGAATGAAAATGAGTTTGTTTTTGGGCCCCGTCCATTTTTGGCTTTATGATAAAATAAAAAATCAGGAAGCGTTAACCTCGTTGATTGCCGAGCATTTCGACAAAGGCGCCGAATATACAAAGCAATTGCTGCCGCTTGAAGAAGTTATAGATGAGGGCAACATTCACGGTTGGCTGCAATCGCAAATTACGGATGCCGAAACAAGATATGCAAGTCTTGTATCTGTGATTATGAACGAAAATGAAAATGCCCTTGATGAAATAAAAAAAGTCGCCTATGATTTCGGCAGGCAAAACAGCCTGAACGAAAACACAGACGCAGAAAACGCATATCAAGCGTTTAATGATTTTTTTGTAAACGGTATGCCGTGCGACAGAGTGAATATGATTGTACGCAGCGATGTTAATTCGCTCAGATTTAAGGAAACAGCCGATGTTCACTCACAGTATTGGAACGGTGACAGCTCCGTTTATTGTCAAATCAGAAACGAAATTATGCGTGGAATGCTGGACGGCACAAGCATTAAATTGAAAGTTGACACAGACAGCTATGTGTTGATTAAAGAATGAATATATATTTTAATCATTTAAAAATGCTTTTATTTCATCGGCACGGTCAAGACCTTGCTTGTAGCCGAGCTGATATATTGACTCAAGTTTTGAAATATCCTTTTCAAGCGTAGAAACATGAAGCGGTGCTGCCGGTTGAATTACAAGTGCGGTGCCGTTTTCTTCGCATTGTTTTACAAACTCAAGCTGGGTATTGTACATAATGTGGCGGTTAACTGCCGCTTCACCGATTTTCGGAAATTTTTTAAAAATCTTTTTTACTTTGGGATTCATAGGGCTTTTTGTATATCCCTTGCATTGCGTGAGAATTACAACTGCCTTTTTGCAACCGTCGTCAAATGCACGCTCAAGCGGAATAGAGTCAACAAGACCGCCGTCAAAAAATGTTGTTCCGCCGATTTCAACCCCGTTTGTAACGCCCGGCAAGGAACAACTTGCTTTCAGTTCGTCACAGCCGTTTCGCATACTTTTAGGATAAAAATACTCCGGCTTGCCTGTTAAGCCGTTTGTTGCAACAGCACAAAGAACGGTGTTGCTTTTGTCAAACTCATCTTGATTAAGCGGAGAAATATCGTATGCAAGTTCGCCGAAAATCCAGTCGGTGTTTAAAAACGTATGACCCTTTAATATGTTGCCGAACCCCATATAGTTTTTGTCGTTTGAGTAATTTATAATTATATCATGCTGACGGCGGTAGTTTTTTGCAATGTAGGAGGTTGCGTTGCAACTGCCTGCCGACACCCCGATAACATACGGAAATTCAATTTCTTTTTCAATAAAAGCGTCAAGCACGCCGCTTGTGTAAATCGCACGGTTACCACCGCCCTCAAGTACCAATCCTGAACTGTACATATTTTTATCACCTGTTGTTACCTATTAAAAAAGAGCAACGCATGGTTGCTCTCTTTATTGTTATTTAATGTTTAATCGATTATTCGGCGTCTGCCTTTTTCTTTGCAGCCTTCTTTTTAGGAGCAGCCTTTTTCGGCTCTGCCTTTGGTGCTTCCTCTTCAGCCTTTGCTTCTTCGGCGGCAACATCTACGATTTCAATATCGTTGTCACATTCAAAGAAATCGTTGTCGTCAAAATATTCAGGTTCTTTTTTAGCTGTGAGCTTTTTGATAGCAACATATGCGGCAGCTGCAAGTGCTACAAGAGCAACAATTACGCTGATAACTTTAACAAATTTTTTAAATTTCATGGGTGAACCCTCCTTGATATCATATATTCATTATAATATTTGCAAATCGTAAAGTCAATAGCAGAATTTTAAATTAATTGTCTGTTCATTATTAAAAGCATTTTACTTTTTATTTTTGGCATATGTAAACTCATTTTGATGTGATGTAAAAGACTTTTGAATAGACTTTTATCTATCGATTTGGTAGAATGAGGACAAGAAAGGAGATGATTAAAACGGAAATAGGCGACAAAATACTTAAAGCAAGGAAAAATGCCGACCTTACCCAAAATCAGTTGGCGGAAATGCTCGGTGTATCGAGGCAATCGGTTTCAAATTGGGAAAATAATCGTGCATATCCCGATATTATAAGTGTTATAAAAATAAGTGACATTTGCAAAATCAGCCTTGATTCATTGCTTAAAAATGATGAAAAAATGATTAAGCACCTTGAAGAAAGTACAAATACTGTTAAAACAAAAAGTAAATACATTAAAATTGTTGAAATTGTGTTTTTTGTCATTGTGTGGGCGGTGAGCCTTGTTGTTTTATATTTGACAAGGTACGAATATAAATCGGTTGTCAATATAATTTTATATTGCGTTATGCCGCTTGTGATTATTGTTGTGTCAACATTAATCGGCAATAATTCCTGGGGACGGGAAAAAACATTTATGCCGTATGTTTTTGGTGTGATGTACAGCACACTTACGCTGTTTGAATATGTGTTTATTCCCGACAGCATAGGAGATAAGCACGATATAATGTATGTTGTGTTCAATTCTGCCGGTCCGCTTTTGATTTGGGGCATAGCACTTTCGTATTTGGGCATATTATTCGGAAATAAAATAAGTAAGAAGTGATTTATAAAAAGATTTACGACAAACTGCAGGCTTTATTGACAGGTTTGGATTAACAGTTTTGTGAATCTTTTTATTATGTCTATACATTTTTATGTTTTGATGTTATAATAATCTTGGTGATGTTATGACAAACGAACAGTATATCGAAGCGATAGAAAAGCGACACTCACGCAGGGCGTACAAGCCGAAGCATTTGTCGCAGGAAATAAAAAATGTAATAAAGCAAATGGTTGATGTTGTTAACGAGAGTGCAGACCTTGATTTTTTGTTTATTGATGACGCAACCCCGTTTTTTAAGATTTTCAGCGGCAAGTTCAGTATGATTGTAATTGCCGGACCGGACAGTCAAAAGGCGAGAGAAGATTGCGGATATTACGGCGAGGGCATTGTGCTTCAGTGCGTTTATCACGGGCTCGGCACTTGCTGGGTAAGCGGAACATACAATGAAAACAAGGTGTATGAGGCTATAAACCTTGCAACAGAAAAGCGGATTTATGCCGTTATTACAATCGGCTACGCAAAGGACAGTTATTCGCTTGTTGAAAAAAGTATGTACAAGGCAACTCACAAGAAAAACAAATCATATCAGGATATGATTGAGGTGTGCGATGAAAAGTTGCCGGAGGCATACAGTTACGGACTTTCGCTTGTTGAAAAAGGACCGTCTGCGGTTAACAGGCGACCTGTAAAATTCAGATACGAAAACGGTGTGTTCAGCGGTCATGTTGATGAGCCGTATTCGGATAAAAGCGTGGATTTCGGCATTGCAAAACTTCATTTTGTTATCGGTGCAAAGGCTAAAGGCGTAAACGGCAAGTGGAATTTTGAAAATGTGTTTGAACCGATTGACAGTCGGCGTTTGAAATTTGAACCTAAAGATAGTGAGGAGGATGAAATCAATGGAAGCACAGAAGAAGAAAATGAGTAAAGGCAAAAAAATATTAATTATCGTTCTTTGCATCATAGCATTTTTGCTTGTGGTTGTTGTGACGGGCGGAGCGGTTGCACTTAATAAATATTGTCAGGTTAAGGATTACACGGTTTCGTCCGCAGGAGATATTGCAAATGACCAAACCGTGATGATAGCACACAGAGGCTTCAGAGCCGTTGCTCCAGAAAACACCGTTCCGGCGTTTGAAGAAGCAGGCAAGGCAGGATTTTCGGCAATAGAGTGCGACATTTACCGCACAAAGGACGGCGTGTGGGTTATTCAGCACGACAGGCACACTTATCGTATGATGAATACAAACAAGTTTGTTGAAAAGGCAACATACGAGGAACTTAAAAATGCCGACACAGACAACGGCGTTAATATCGACAAGTACCCAAATCTTAAAATCTGCACGCTTGAAGAGTATCTTCAAATTTGTGAAAAGTACGGTATGCAGGCTGTGATTGAATTTAAGGAAGAAAACAATCACGAATATTACGGTGAAGTAATTGATTTGTGCAAAAAATATCCTGATGTAAAGGTGACATTTATATCCTTTAAATTCAGCGATTTGCAGGAACTTCGCAAGTTGTGTGACTACGATATGATGTACCTTGTGCAAAAAATCGAGGACGAGGACATTGAACTTGCAAAGTCGATTGACAACTGCGGAATTGATTTTAACGGCAACAAGGAAGAAAATTTTGAAAATGATGCCGCTCAAATCAAAAAGTGCCTTGACGAGGGTATGCTTGTTGGCGCATGGACAATTGATGACCCGGCGGTTATGAAAAAACTTGTTGATGTGGGTGTAAATCTTATAACTACCGACTGCATAACATATTAATATTGCAGACAAAACTTCGGTGTGTTAATAAGCTTATGTATATAGTGGGGTGCTCGTTTGAGTGCCCCTTTATATTGTGGTTGAATGTCGGGCGGATTTTTGGTAAAATATTTAGTATATTTAGTGGAATGAGGTGAGCAAAAAATGCAGTATCAAATTGTGCCTGTGGGCAGTATTTGGCAGGACGGAATGGTTGCTGTGCCGAAAAAGGCGGTAAGCGATTACATAAAACTTGCAAGCGAATATCAATTAAAGGCATTGTTGCTCATTTTGGCAAATAACGGTCCGTGCGACGGCAAATTTGTTGCAAAGTCACTCGGTTGCACCGAGGCGGATGCAAACGATTTTTTGGAGTTTTGGGTAGAAGAAGGTGTGCTTTCGTGTGACGGTGCAGTTAATGCCGTACCGGTGAGCGAAACGGCAGTCGTTCAGCCTAAGCCTGTCGAAGTTAAAACCGTTGAAGTTAAAGAGGCTATCCCTGTTCCTACGCTTAATCCGAGCGATATTGTTGCTATGTGCAGGGAAAACAAGGAACTTACCGAGCTTATTCAGCACGCACAGGAGGTTTTCGGCAGAACGATAAGTCATGTTGAGCAAGAGCTTGTTATAAATATGGCAACATATTACGGGCTTCCGAGTGATGTAATACTTGTGATTTTGCAGTATTACAAAACCGAAAAATCCAAGGGCAGGGCAATCGGCACGGGATATATAGGTTCTATGGCGAAAAAATGGAGCGAAGAGGGAATTGTTACACTTGAAGCGGCGGATGAAAAACTCCGTATGCTTGAGTCATCCGACAGGTTGTGGAGCGAGATTGTGGCAGTCAGCGGAATTAAACACCGTAATCCTACCGTTAAGCAACGAGAGATGATAAGTCGCTGGAGCGAGGACTTTGATATTCAAATGATTTCTATCGCCTGTGATATTATGAAAGAGAATACGGACAAGCCGACGCTTAAATATGTTGATTCCGTGCTTAAGAATTGGAAGAAAAAAGGAATATTTACTCCCGAAGCCGTTGCCGAGGAAGAAAAAGAATTCCACGCAAAGAAAGAGCAAAAATCCAAATCGGCTATTGATGAAACCTATGACATTGACGAGATTAATCGCCGTGCAATGCTCAATGATGATTATGATATATAAAGGATAACTATGGCATATTCAAACGAGATATACAACAAGGCAAAAAGAATACTTGAAAAACGACACGATGCAGCCGTTATGGAAGCCGACATTCGTTCTGCACAGATAAGGGAAGAAATTCCCGAAATCAACAAAATTCAGGCAGGACTTCAGCAGGTCGGACTTGAAATAAGTCAGCTGTTTTTCTACAAGCAAAACACCGATGAAAAGGTGGCGGAACTTCGTGCAAGAAGTGAGGCTCTTGTGGAGGAACGCTCAAGACTTCTCAAGGCAAACGGCTACAGTGAAAACGCAATGAAACCGCAGTTTGTTTGTGAGATGTGCGAGGACAAAGGCTTTATCAACGGCAGAATGTGCACCTGTCACAAGCAGTTGTTAAAGGACTTGATGCGCAAAGAGGTGTCCCGTTTTGCACCGCTTGACAAATGCACCTTTGACAATTTTGTGCTTGACTATTACAGCGAGCAACCGATGGAAAATGCGATTATTCCCCGTCAAAGAGCGGAAAAAATCTTTGATACCTGCAGAAAGTATGCACAGAACTTTTCGCTTAACAGCAAAAATCTTATTTTCTTCGGCGGTGCGGGACTCGGCAAAACGCATTTGAGCCTTGCAATAGCCAATGTTGTTATTAACAAAGGATTTAATGTTTGCTACGGCACAAGTCAAAACATTTGTGATGATTTGCAAAGTGAGCAGTTCGGCAGAACAGATAATATCAATTATACAAAAAATCAGGTGCTCGGATGTGACCTCTTGGTGCTTGATGATTTGGGAACGGAAATCGACAATCAGTACAGCATTGCCACTGTTTATAATATAGTTAACTCCCGACTTCTTGCCGGCAGACCTACAATTATTTCAACAAACTATACTTTTTCAAAGCTTGAAGAAAAGTATGACAAGCGTATTACAAGTCGCCTCACCGGTGAATATGTGCCGTTTTACTTTATCGGCAACGATATCAGAAATCTATAATATAAAGTAAAAAGCCTGCTTTCTTTGAAGCAAGATATAGGCTGTTGAGAAAGGTTCTGAATTTCGTTTTCTTGCGAAGGAAGATGTACGATGGTACCTCGACTGAGCAAAAAACGAAAAACGCCAAAAGTACCGCAAACTCGATGTTTGCGGTACTTTTACAATTCCTTCGAGTGCGATAAATCGCACCCACCGTCTCACCTGCCGGTTCGGTCGGTGCTTCTGCATTAAAATGCAGAGGTCTCCACAGGAGACCCGCACCCTTTACACAAGGGAGGCATTAAGCGGTTAATTTATTTTATTGGCGTGGTTCAGGAGCTTTATCGACAGTCTAAGGCAAGTGCTCAGCTCAGTCACTTGTCTTTTTTCTTTTTGATTTGATTTTTTCAATCAGCTTTTTTATGCCGAGGGTGATTGCAATGCACAGCGGAAAATAAGGCGTGAACGGACCTGCCCAGAAAGCAAGGTATGCCGTTGCCATAACACTGCCCCACGATTTTTTTAATATCAGATGGATGAGGTAACCGCCCCACACAGGTGTGTACATAACTACAACAACAATTATAAACAGCACAAGCGTATGCCAATCTTTGCATTCGCTCCATACCCATTTGCAAAACTTTTTGAATTTTTCAATAAGGTTTTGCATTTTTTCTTTCACGGGCGTCACCTCCTTTTTTATGATTATAGCATTTGGATTTTTACATTACAACAGGCTTGTATGAAATTTTATTAAATTCTTTACAAATCTTTGAAATCAATGCCTATCGTTTTGCAGGAATATACGGCATGATTGAATAAATGATGAAAAATAAATTTATTTTTGCTTTTTTTGAGAGAAATATACATAAAAGGCGAATAAAAACGCCGTTTTCAGCCTATAGGTGAAAGGGTTTGTTGATGACAAGTCAAAAAACGCTTTCAAATTATCGACTTGAGGTGAAAGAATGGCAAAGAAAAAGATGTCGCTTGAAGAACAGATTGAAAAAGGGTTAACGGACCTTGCATTCGGTTCTTGTTGCGATGCGGTAAGGCTTCTCTTTATGACGGAGGAGGAAACGATGCAGAAACTTCCGAAATTGAAGCTTATCAATGTAAGTGAGATTAAGCGACCAAAGGGCGGCGGAATGGAAATAAAGTTTTTTGACCGCATAAAAGCTTTTGAAAAACTGATTGAGCGTGACGGAGAAAAGCAGGAAAACGGCTTGAGCTTTTACGAAGCACTTGAAAAGAGTGCACAAACGAATATCGGAGAAAACAACGATGGTTAAGTTTTTTCCGTTTTCGCAAAAGCAGCTTCAAACACTTAATTGGTGGTGCAAAGGCAGCAAATACGGTACAAAAAACGGCATTATATGTGACGGCGCCGTAAGGTCGGGCAAAACGCTTTGTATGTCGCTGTCGTTTGTGTTTTGGGCATTTTATGCATTCAACGATACATCGTTTGCACTGTGCGGCAAAACAATATCGTCACTCAGGCGAAATGTTGTAACGCCTATGATACCGATGCTCAAATCACTCGGCTTCAATGTAACGGAAAAAATCAGCAAAAATATGCTTGAAATTCAAAGAGGAAGCGTTAAAAACAGATTTTATATCTTTGGCGGCAGAGACGAAAGCTCAGCCGCTCTCATCCAGGGTATGACCTTGGGCGGTGTTCTTTTTGACGAGGTTGCACTTATGCCTCGCTCGTTTGTTGAACAGGCACTTGCAAGGTGTTCGCTTGAAGGCTCAAAGTTTTGGTTCAACTGCAACCCGGAGCATCCTTTTCACTGGTTTTACAATGAGTGGATTAAAAAATCGGATGAAAAGAATATGCTCTATCTTCATTTTACCATGGACGACAATCCGTCACTTTCGCCTAAAATCAAAAGTCGATACCAAAAACTTTACACAGGTGCGTTTTATGAGCGTTTTATAGAGGGTAAATGGGTCGCCGCAGACGGCTTGGTTTATCCTATGTTTTCTGCCGAAAGGCACATAAAAACGGCAAACTCGTTCAGCGAATATTACCTAAGCTGTGATTACGGCACGGTCAATCCTTTTTCACTTGGGCTGTGGGGTAAAGGTAATGACGGCTGGTACAGAATAAACGAATATTATCACTCGTCAAGAGATAAAGGCGTTCAACTGACGGACGAAGAATATTACGGTCATCTGAAAGAGCTTGCCGGGGACAAAACAATAACGGCTCTGATAGTTGACCCGTCAGCCGCTTCGTTTATCGAAACGGTTCGGCGTCATGGTGAATTTACCGTTATCAAGGCGGATAATGATGTCGTTACGGGCATAAACAGGGTTTGTACGGCACTTAGGCAAAATGAGATATTTATATCTCCTGTTTGCACGGATGCGATAAGAGAGTTTTCGATTTATCGCTGGGATAACGATATAAAGCGTGACGCACCTAAAAAAGAAAATGACCATGCAATGGATGACATACGGTACTTTGTCAACACGGTTTTAAATGCCGACAAAGAAGATTATTCGTTTTCCGTTGCGGTAGAAAGGATGTGAAGTATTGAGTATATTCAGCAAGGGTAAAAATGTTAAAGCACCTGCCGCACTTGAAACTGCTTCGGTGCAAACAACAGGCAAAAGCTGTCACCCGTTTGGATATCTCGGCGGATACAGTCCGCTTGCAGAGGCTAACGGCAGAATTTACCGTTCCTTGAGAGAGGGTGTTCCCATTATAGACAGTGCAATTAACAAAATTGTCAGGCTTATGGGCGGATTTGAACTTGATTGCGGTGACGATATGATTAATGAGCAGATGAATAAATTTTTGTCTTGCGTTAATGTCGGAGGCAATCAGTACGGTATACAGTCTTTTGTTGATAATTTTGTAAATCAACTTTTGACTTATGGTTCGGCAATCGGCGAAATTGTGGCGGATGAGAATGACTTTTATGCCTTGTATAACGGCGAACTCGGTTGTGTCAATGTTAAAAGAGCGGATAATGATTTGGATTTGATTTTTTGCTCCGGTCATTTGAGCGGCTCTGTGCCGTTTAAGCATCAGGAAAGGATTTTGTTTTCGGTGCTTAATCCCGAACCAAATGAAGTTTTAGGTACAAGTTTGCTGAGAGGATTGCCGTTTGTGTCGGACATTTTGCTGAAAATTTACAATACGATAGGTACAAATTGGCAACGGCTCGGTAATTTGAGATATGCCGTAACATACAAACCGCAGGGTGACGGTATGGATAAGGCGTTTGCCAAGGAGCGTGCGAATCAGATGGCAAGAGCGTGGAAGGATGCTATGAGCAGTACCGAAACGGTTAAGGATTTTGTTGCCGTCGGTGATGTTAAGGTCAGCGTTATAGGTGCCGACAATCAAATTTTGGACAGCGAAATTCCCGTTCGTCAAATGCTCGAACAAATAATTGCAAAAACCGGCCTTATGCCGTATATGTTCGGTCTTTCGTGGTCCACCACGGAGCGAATGAGTCAGCAGCAGGCGGATATTTTGACAACGGAACTTAAAGCGTATCGCAGAATTGTAACCCCGATTATCAAAAAAATCGGCGAGACTTATCTTTCAACTGTCGGAATTTACAAAGATGTTGATGTTAAGTGGACCGATATTACCTTGCAGGATGAAATTCAGATGGCACAGGCTCGACTTTACAATGCACAGGCAGACAATATTTTAAAGGAGGAAAAGTGATGACAGATACTTGTATTCAAAAAAGCACTGTGACTGAAGACGATATGAAAAAAATCAGTGCGTTTACAAGGCGTGAAATGTCGGCAGATGAGGTTTATACATTTAATGTGGACCTTTGTAATAATGATGTTGACAGAGATTTTGAGAAGTTTTCGGTTAAAACGCTTAATCAGCTTGCAAAGCTGTTTGTCGGCAAAACGGGTATATTTGACCATTCAATGAAGGCAAACGACCAAAAGGCAAGAGTGTATGACGCATATGTTGAAAAGGTTCCAAACAGAAAAACCGCAGACGGTGAGGATTTTTATACTTTAAAGGCAAAAGCGTATATGCTAAATAACGAAGAAAACAAATCGCTTATTAATGAAATTGATGCCGGCATTAAAAAGGAAGTTTCGGTGTCTTGCAGCGTTAGCAAGTCTTTTTGTTCAATTTGCAACGCTGATAATCGCCATGGCAGATGTGAGCATATAAAGGGAAGAACATATGGCGGTGAACTGTGTTTTAATACGCTGAGTGATGCAACGGACGCCTATGAGTTTTCTTTTGTGGCTGTTCCGGCACAGAGAGAGGCAGGAATCACAAAATCGTTTTTTGATTTAAAGGAGAGAAAAATGCAGGATATTATCAAAACAATCGCTTCGGGTGATAAGCTTACACTTACAAAATCCGAGGCAGATAAGCTGTATTCTTATATTGAGGACCTTGAGGATAAGGCGGCTCTCGGAGAGGAATATAAGCAAAAGCTTTCAAAAGAGGTTGTGGATTTGTTTAAGTTTGCATTTCCCGATATGGATGTAAAACTGTTTTCATCCGTTACGGCAGTTATGACAACAAAGGAATTGCTCGGTTTTCGTGACGGAATGAAAAAGAACAATGCAAAATCAAAAATCAAACCACAGCTTGCTGCTGAGGCAAATAAAAAAACAAATGATTTTTCACAATTTAGAATTTAGGAGGAAATAATATGGTTTCATATAAAGGATTTGATACAAAATATATTACAATGCAGTGTGTTAACGCAAAGCCGGATAATATTAAGGTTGGCGATTTTGTTAAGGTAAACGAAAACGGCAATGTATTTTTGGCAGATATAGGAAAAGCGTTTATCGGTATTGTTGTGGGAATAAACGATAATTACTACACAGTTCAAACAAGCGGTTATTGTGAGGTGCAATTTGCAGGCGAAACATTGCCTATGTATGCACGCCTTACCGTAAACCAAAGAGGAATTGTCCAGGTTGGTACAGGTACGGATGCACCACTTCGCAAAGTGGTTTGGGTTGACAGAGTTGAAAACCGTGCAGGAGTTATTCTTTAATTTTGAAAGGAGAAAATAAATATGACATTTGATACATTAAAACTTGATAAGGGTCTTTATACATCCGAAATGGGCTTTACAAAATCTCTTGAGATGATTGACCCGAGCGAAAATTACAAGGGTACCGAACTTGAAGGTCTTGACGCTTATGAAAGACAACTTAAGCGATTTGATATTAAGGTTAAGGGTTCAAATTCCGATACAATCTCTAAGTTTTTCCAAACAAGCGATTCGGCTGTTTTGTTCCCTGAATACATCAGAAGATCGGTTGCTGCCGTTGTTTTACATGATAATGTTGTTGATGACCTTGTTGCCGCAACAACTGTTGTTGATTCGCTCGATTATCGTTCTGTTCAGTGCGAACCGGTTGATTCGGATAAAATAGTCGAATCTTTTATCACAGAGGGTGCATTTATTCCCGAAACAAACATTAAAACAAATGACAAATTGACCAAGCTTAAGAAAAGCGGCAGAAGCCTTGTTGCTTCATACGAAGCAATTAAGTCACAGCGACTTGATTTGTTTGCCGTTATGCTTCGCCAAATCGGTAATTATATAAACAGTTGTCAACTTGCGCAGGCTGTTACCGCCCTCAGCTATGACGGTTCGGGTGTTGTGGAAACACAGATAAAAAATGAGATTTCGTACACTGATTTTATTTCGTTGTATACCGAACTTGCACCGTATGAATTTAATACACTTATTTCCGAAACCAACGAATTCAAAAAGATTATTAATATGAGCGAATTTAAGGACGGTACGGCAGGACTCGATTTTCACGGTACGGGCAGACCGATTACGCCTCTCGGTGCAAAACTTATTCATTGCAAAACCAATGTGCTTGAGGGTGCAATTGTTGCTTTTGATAAAAACTTTGCTTTGGAAAAGGTTCAGTTTGGCGACATTGTTACGGATTATGACAAACTTATTGACCGTCAGATTGAAAAGGCAACGGTTACAAGTACGGTAGGCTTTAACAGAATTGTTAACAGAGCTTGTGTAAATCTTGTGCCTAAAAATTAAGATATGAATATTGAAAATATAACGGCAATTCTTTGCACAATCGGCAATCTTTCAACTGCCGAAGCGGAAAAATATTCGGAATTAATAAAGCTTAATTGCTATCCGTTTGTCGACAGAGAATATAGTGAAAAAGAAGAAAAATTGCTTGAGTATTTTGTTGCGGCAAAAACAAATTACCAAATTTCTCTTGTTCACGGTGATGACGAAATTTCTTCGTTTACCGCCGGAGATGTCAGCGTTTCAACCTCTTCAAACGGCAATGCCCAAAACAATGCAAAAATCCTTTTTGAAAATGCTTATGCCGATGTTGCACATTTGGCAGAGGATAAGGGATTTTATTTCAGAGGGGTGTAGATATGCTTGTTAACAATATTGCAAAAATCACCTCCCGATTAATTGACAAATATGCAAAAAGCTGTACCGTCACAACAAAAGACGGAAAGGTCATCACCGCAAAGGTGATGACCGAACAGCTTTGGAAAAAGGATAAAGTAAGGTTTGAAACAAATCCCACACAAATCGGCTATAATCAAAAGAATTACATAAAGTGTATTTTTGCTCTTGATGTTACTTCTTTCGGAAAAGATGACATTATGAATCTTATGGGTAAGAAATACTATTTTGTAAAGTCAAGCCCTGTTTGTGTGGGAGAAGAAATTGTTTACTTTTCTGCGGTGCTCAGAGAAGCGGTAAAGGGGGATGAGAATGTATTTGGATAACGAAACGGACGAACTTCTTGATATTTTGAAATCATCTGAAAAACTTAATAATATTAATTTTATTAAGGCTTGTCCTTACGCCAAAAAGCCGACAAAGCTTTTGAAAAAGGTGTGTACGCTGGCTCCTGCCGAATTGGATTTGGAAAGTGTCAGTGTTGACAATGAGAATTTTTACGGAAAATATGCCGTGGATGTTGATTTGTTTGTGCCGTATGAGTTTGGCTCACCTGCCGCTTTTGATGATATGGAAAACATTGTCAGGTGCATTATGAATGAGCGTGTTTGTGCAATTAAGCTTTCATCGATAAGCAGAGAATCAAGTGCCGAATGTTACAAAATCAGGGCAACTTTTACTTTTTCTCTTGCATATTCAAAGGAGACTTAACTTATGGAAAATGAAAATGTAACGGTATTTCGTGATGAAGCCGATAAATTCAGCGATTATATTATGCTTGATTCGAGAAGATATGATAACAATGTCGGGGGTGATTGATGTGCAGTATATGAAAATGAAATACAAAGGCTTTGAATTTGATGTAAATCCAAAGGATTTTAAGATTTGTATGAATAAAAGCAGTGTAAAATACGACACCGTTTATTCGGAACAGATTTGTGTTGAAAACGGCAGAGATTGTGTTTCTGTTTCGGGTAAGGGCTGTTTTGTAGGCGAAAATGCAGCAGACAAAGCGTTTGAAATGGTGCGTGTTTATAACAAAAAGGGCAGCGATTATTTGTTTTTGCCAAATTCCGTGCCGCTCAAAATGCACTTTACATCTCTTGATATTTCGTATTCAAGCGGTAATGACAGGGTGGATTATTCGTTTGTTTTTACTCAGGAAAGCAATACAAAGAGTGAAGCAAAAACGCCTCGCTTTACCTATGCCTTTGAAGAAGAAAATCTTTTTGATGTGGCAAACAGGACGGGCGTAAAAATAGAAACTCTTGTAAAATGCAATGATATAGAAAGTATTTTTGCACTAAAAGAGGGTGACAGAATATGGCTGATTTAAAATTTGTGCTTTATGATTTGGCGGAAAACGAGGTCGCCGTCGGCAGACTTTTGTCATACGAATTGTGCAGAGAAACGGACGCTCCGTGTGATGGACTGAGGCTTTATTTTATAAACGGCAATATTTTACCTGAATTATATAGGGTGAAAGCGTATATCGGCAAAAGGTGCGTATTCAACGGTTATGTTGACACTCAGCGTGAAACAATGCGTAACAATTCGGTTGAATGCTTTTTGTACTGCCGTTCAAGTGCGTGCCTTTTGACCGACAGTGAGGCAAAGCCTTTTGCGTATATCTCGCCGAGCGCAAGGGCTTTGTATGAAATAAATATCGGTAAAAATTTTAAGTATAATTTAGGAGAAGTTTTCAGCGATAAAACTTATCAGGTGAGTAAGGGCACATCGCTTTTCGGTGTGCTGAACGGCTTTGTGTACTCCGTTACAGGTGATAATATCAGAATTACACCAAATGATGAAATTGTGCTTTTGAAAACCGATAAGGCAGTCGGACTTGATAAATCAAAGATTGTTACGCTTAAAAGGATAATTAACAGAGGCGGAGCAATTTCCAAAATCGATTATAAAATAAACAATTCAACCGATTATATTTATCATCGCATAAGTAAAGTAATGAGTGATAAGAAAATAGCCGCTTCAAAAGTGAGCAATATTTCAACCGTTCCCGATTGGCAGAGAGAAACAACGCTCAGGTCGGCTTTTTCAACGGCAAATTCGGATTACTGCGGATGGAAAATCACAATGTGCGGTTATGTTGATGTTGATTTGACAAACAGGTTAATCTCCGATATTAAAGGCTTTGACAGTTACGGCGATGTTGTTGTAAACGGAGTTACACATATTTTTGATTCAAACGGTGAGCGAACCGTGATTGATGCAAGATGCGTGCTTGATTTGGAGGAAATGAGTTATGTGGATGAGTAAAAAAATCACTTTGTCACAAAACGGAGAGATTGCCGAAAAAGGTAAGGTTACATTGTCCGAAAATCAGATAGAAGCCGGTGCGACGGTTACAAGGCGAAATATAGATTGCTATTCACCGTACGGCTATCAAAGTGTTCCGCCTGTTGATGAAGATGTGCTTATGCTTCCGTCAAATGACGGCAGTGTTGTGCTTGGCACATTAAATAAGTGCAACGATATTGAAAGCGGCGAAATAAAAATTATTTCAAAAGGCGGAGCGTATATAATTCTGAAAAACAACGGCGATATTGTTCTCAACGGTTTGGTGATTAACAGCGGGGGAGTGATACAGAATGAATAATTTTGATGTAATTGAAGAAATTTTAAAAAATGCCGTAAGGTGTTTAACGGTTAAAAGAGGCAGGTTTTATGCCGATAAAAACTTCGGCTCAAAAATTCGTGCAAGTCAAAGCAACGCTGAAATTTTGGCTTATGCAAGGCAAAGTGTTGACAAACTTGACGGAGTGTTTGTAAAATCTGCCGTAAAAAATAAAAATTCCGTAACCTTTGTTTTAACGGTTAACGGAGAAGAAAGGTCGGTGATTGCGGATTTTGATTAGCTACAACGATATTATTGAGAACATCAGAACCGCTTATTTTGAACAGTCGGGCGAGGTCCTTGATATGCACGGCGAATCGGGTATAAGAATAAAGGCAATAGCAACCGAGCTTTACAATTTGTATGTTGAGGGCGAATACTTGCTCAAGCAAGCCGGATGGATGAGCGCAACGGGAGAATATCTTGACCGTATTGCCGCCGAGTGCGGTATTGAAAGAAAAACGGCGAGCAAGGCAAGCGGCAAAATTACATTTTTGATTGATGAGGCAAAAACGGATGACACGGTTATACCGTTGGGGATTATCTGCTCGAAAAAAGGGCACAAGTATATTCAATACAAAACTCTTGAGGAGGGCACTATCGCTGCGGGCGAAAAATCCGTTACGGTAAAGGCACAGGCTCTTGCCGACGGCGAAGAATACAATGCCGCATACGGTGAAGTTTGTGTTATGGTTAATCCTCCGAGTTCGGTTGCAAGAGCAGAAAACAGAGTTAGCTTTATCGGCGGTTGCAATAGTGAAAATGACGAAGCGTTGCGTTTGAGAATAAAAGACGCTCTTCGTTATCCGGCAAACGGTGTAAATGTTGAATTCTTGAAGGGCAGAATTATGAATTTTGACGAGGTCGCAGACTGCGACATTATCAGAGAGGGCGACAAGCCGGTTTGTATATTGAAAACAAGGGACAAAATTCTTTCTGAAAATTTGAAAGAGAAAGTAAATGATGTGCTGTCGCTTTTTACTCTGTTCGGTATTGATTTTGATGTGAGGAATGCGGATGAAAACGGTATTTGAACGAATTAAAAATTTGTATGGCATTGCAAAAATCGACACGGCGGATGTGCTTACATTGGCAGAAATAAGTGCCGTAAGCGGAGAAATAATGAAGCTAAACGATTATCTTCAAAATATCAAAGGCTTAGCGGCAGTAAATGTTTTTACTGCACCGAGCCGTGCCGGTATTGCCAAAGCCTTTGAAAATATTGAATACAGAATTGACGGCAGAAAAATTTATATTTCAAAATATGATATTGAAACGGTAGGTAAAATCTTTAACGCTTGGTTTGGGATAATTTTTGATTTTTATCTCGGTGGAAACGGAAAAGATTGGAACTTTATCGATGGCGAAAAACTCACTTGGGACAATATTGCAAGCCGTGATCTCAGGTGGACAATGGCAGAAAGCAGGTGATTTGTGTTTATGAGCAGTACAAACAAAACTGAGGAATTGGAACTTAACAAATGGATTGGTTCGGATATTCCGCAAATGGAGGACTTTAACCGAGATAACGAGATTATCGACAAAACTCTCGGTGAGCATATATGGGATGTGTCAAAACATGTAACGGTGGAGCAAAAGAAAGCGTGGAGCAATCCTTTGGGCTGTGCGTCATATATCGGCAACGGCAGCGACACCAGAAGCATAAAGCTGAATATGGGTTTTGAACCGTCGGTGTGTTTTGTGTTTGCAACAAACAATGCCGTGGGACTTTCGGATTTCGGCAACAATGTGCATTACAATTATTTTGGCATTGCAACCGTAAACGGCAGTACATACGGCTTGAATATTGACGGAGAAATGCTTGAAGTTAAAAATGCGGCAGCCACCGCTTCGTTTGAAATGACAAATTTCAATCAAGTGGGCAAAAGTTATCTTGTTGTAGGTTTTAGATAAATAGACAAAGAGTAAAAAGAGTAAAAAGTTATTACAACTTTTTACTCTTTTATATTGCATAAATTTTACAATAATGGTAAAATAAACATAGCTATTTTTTAAAAGCTATGGAGGTAAATTTGTATGAAAGAAGAAAACAGAAAGTATGCCCGTGAAGTTATGAGCATTGTTGAACATGCGGCTCACAAAATCGGCTCTCGTTTACCGGGCACAGACGGTGAAATCAAACTTCACGAATACATGGGCGACAAACTCCGTGAAATCGGAATTGAACCTAAAACGGAAGAGTTTGCGGTGTCACCTCGCTCATCAATCGGCGGCTTGTCATATGCAGGCTGGTCGGGCGTTATTATAAGTATCGGCGCAATTATTGCAAATGCTTGTAAGTTTGACGGATTGTGGTATGCTCTCGGTGCGCTTGGCATTATTACAATCGTTTGGCTTGTTATGAGTTGCTTTTTCTACAAAACTTGGTTTGATATGTTTTTCCCACAGGAAATCAGCCGTAATACTCTCGGCGTTTTAGAGCCTGAGGACGGCAAGTATGACTACACAATCATTCTTTCGGGTCACACAGATACATCTTGGTGCTGGCGTCACAGTGAGCACGCTTATAAGTACAAGGATACAAAGCCGGTTATGGGACTTATCGCAACATACGGCAAGGTAGGTTTCGGTGCAATTTGCTTCTTCTTCATTGCACTTTTCTCTGTGTTTATGTCTGTGGCAAATATCTGCGATTTTGCAGGTGCCGCTTGGACAGAAAAGTTCTTTGCTTCACAGGGTTATGAAAATCTTATGTTCGCAATGAATTTTGTTCCTATCGTTACTGCAATCGGTTCACTCTTTGTCGTTATGTGGGGCGACCCAAACCCTCGCAACGCTTCCCGCGGTGCTATGGATAATGCAACAGGTATCGGCCTCAGCTATGCTGTTATCAAGTATTTCAAGGAACATCCTGAAAAGATGCCAAAGAACTGCCGCATTATCGATGCTAACATCGGTTCGGAAGAAGCAGGTCTTCGCGGTTCAATGTACTTTGCACAGGAACACCGTTTTGACGATATGACAAAGAACGCTTGGAACATCAATATCGACTCCGTTGCCGATGAAGATTACTTTGAAGTTGTAATCAAGGACGATTGGCAGGGCGTTAGATTTGATACCGATATGGAAAAGATGTTTAAGGATACTTTCAACGAGATGGGCATTGAGTCAAAGACAAACGGCTGTATTCACAACCCTGTCGGCGGTTGCGATTCAACTCCTATGACAAGAGCAGGCATTAAGTCGGTTACATTTGCCGCTCAAAATCCGATGCTTACATATTATTATCACACTTGGAGAGATATGCCTGAGCGTTTCTCCGAAGATACGGTAGGTCAGGGCTTTGATGTTGTATTGTCGGTAATTGACAAAATTGCCGCTTTCCAGGAAGCAAACGGCTACAACGGCCCACAAAAGAAGGCAAAATAAGCAATCAAAAAATAAAAACACCACGGCGGTAGAATGTCTACTGTCGTGGTGTTTTTGCATTTGTTATTGTAGCTTTATCAGTCTTGCACCGTGAGGCTCAACCTCTAAAGTGAGTGAATTTTTTGCCGAGCCGATTGTTTGCTTTTGCCAAATGTCGTACACGGTGTATTCTGTGTTTGGCATAAGGATTTGTGTGAGGTCGGCTTTGATTTTTTTAGTCTTGGTGTCGGTGTTGAAAACGGCAAGGTATTTGCAGTTTTTGCCATGTGATGCCCAAATTATGTAACCCTTATTGTTCTTTTCTTCTCTTGCTATGCAGTGAGGGTCTGCCGATTCTTTTTGCATTTGCATATAGTCGCTGTTGGTGAGGAGCGAAAGCGTAAACTCGTCATTTTCGGGCATATTTCCGCCGATGAACAACGGACTGCCGAAAATCCCCCAAAGTGACATCAGCGTGTAGTGTTCAGGCTTTGTGAAGTTTGACATTCTGTTTTGTGTGCCATGGTATGAGCAAAGCTTTGAAATTCTGCCAATAGGGAGCATATCGCAATCGGGATAATTGCCTGTTTTGCGTACTCCCTGCCATTCTTCGCATTTGTCAAACATAACATAAAGATGTTCCCACAAATCCCAAAAGTCGCCTGTCATTCGCCACATATTTGCGTTTTTGCAAAGGTGGTCTGCTTTGTCACGGAGAGCCGGACCCGGAGAAAGTGAAAGTACAATTTCTCTGCCGCAGTTGTCAATGGCTTTGCGGAGCATTTCAATTTCATAATCGGCTGTGTACGGATTGTCCCACTTCCTGAATTCTGTAACCGCAATGTCATCACATTTGATGAAATCAACGCCCCATTCGGCATACATGTTGATGATTGAGTTGTAGTAATCCTGTGCGCCCTCGCAGTTTTTCAAGCCGTACATATCGGTGTTCCACGAGCACACGGAAAAGTGGTGTGCAACATCTCTTGCGGTGTATTTGCTTTTGAATATAGGCAGGTTTTGGTGAACTGCCTGTCTTGGAATGCCACGCATAATGTGGATGCCGAATTTTAGTCCGAGTGAGTGAATATAATCGGCAATCGGCTTGAAACCTTTGCCGTCCTTGGCACTCGGAAATCTGTTTTCGGCAGGCATAAGTCTGCCGTATTTGTCTGTGTTAAGTTCGGTGAAATTGTGATAGTCGTTGCTGTCTGCGGTCGGCTCATACCATTGAATGTCGCAAACAACATATTCCCAGCCGTATTGCTTTAGATTTTTTGCCATATAGTCGGCGTTTGCTCTTAATTGTTTCTCGTTTACGCCTGCACCGAAGCAGTCCCAACTGTTCCAGCCGCACGGCGGAGTTTTTGCCCATTGTTTAAAATTGCTCATATTTGCCCTCGTAATTGATTAACTTAAGATTTTCAAGATTGATAGGGGTTATGCCTAAATCGTTTAGGTATTCGTGTGCCTTTTTTAAGTTCTCTTTGTCCGAATATACTTCGGGTTTGTGCGCATCAAGTCCGATAACAACCCTGTTGCCGACTTCTGCAATGATTTTCCACACATCGGGATTCGGATAATTGCGATGTGATGTGTAACCCAAAAAGTTAAATTCGAGCGGAATGTCAATCTCTTTCAATGCGGTGATGAAGCTTTTCATTTTTTTGAGATAAACCTCTTTGTCACCTGTAAAATTGATGAGGTCGGGATGTGCAATGTAGGTGAAACAACCTGTTTTTGCACCGATGATGACTTGCGAAATGTATTTGTCCAAAACGGCAACCGAATCGGTTTCGTGACCTGAATAATGTGCAAAAGGCTCGTACTCATTGTCAGTATAATGTTGACCGAGAATTAAATAATCGTACTCAAAGCCTTTTAGGTATTCGATTTCTTCGTCCCAAAGAGCAGGGAAGTATTCAAGTTCATATCCGAGTTTGATGTCTATTACGCTCTTGTATTTCTCTTTAAGTGCCTTTATTGAGTCTGCGTAATCCTGTGCTTTGTCAAGCTGAATTCTGTATCCGCTGTGGTGATTTTTTGGGAACAAATACGGTGCGTGGTCGGAAAATCCCATCACTTCGTAGCCGTTTTTGATTGCCTCAAGCACATATTCTTCGTCCGTGCCTGTTGCGTGGCCGCAACGGTAGGTGTGGTTGTGAAAATTATACATTATCTCACGCTTTCGATAAATCTCAAAAAGCCTGCCTTGCCTTCTTCGTCACGGGAATAAACTCCGCATTGACCGAGAATTGAGGTGAATACAATGCCGATTTCCTTTTTGAGAATGTCGTCAATGTTGTCCTCGTTGATGTCATATTTTTGCATAATCATCTCTGCCCATTCTTTATGAGCGGCGATGGTTTCGTTTGCGGAAATGTCCTCGCCGTTTACCATTGCCTTGCCGAGAACCGCCATTTCGTTTTTAAGTCTTGACGGCAAAACGGCAAGACCCATAACTTCGATAAGACCGATGTTCTCTTTTTTGATGTGGTGATATTCAGGGTGCGGATGATAGTATCCGAGCGGACAATCTTCTGTTGTGATGTTGTTGCGAAGAACAAGGTCAAGTTCAAACTTGCCGTTTCTCATTCTTGCAATAGGTGTGATTGTGTTGTGCGGTGTGCCCTCTGTTTCGGCATAGATGAACGAATCCTTGTCTGTGTAGCCTCTCCAAGTTGTAAGCACCTTGTCGGCAAGCTCAACAAGTCTTGCCTTGTCTGTGCCGATAATTCTGATAACGCTCATCGGCCACTTAACAATACCTGCCTGAACATCTTCAAAACCGCTGAATGTAACTTTTGTTTCAATCGGAGCCTTTGCCATTGCGAATTCGTAGTTACCGCCCTGGAAATGCTCGTGTGTAAGGATTGAACCGCCAACGATTGGAAGGTCGGCATTTGAACCTACAAAATAATGAGGGAATTTTTCAACAAAATCAAGAAGCTTTGTAAATGCAGGCTTGTCGATTTTCATCGGTGTGTGCTCTGCGTTAAACACGATGCAGTGCTCGTTGTAATATACATACGGTGAATATTGCAAGTAGAAATTGTCGCCACCGAGGGTCATAGGGATAATTCTGTGATTTTGTCTTGCCGGGTGGTTGACTCTGCCCATATATCCTTCATTTTCTTTGCATAACGCACATTTAGGATATGATGTTGTTTTCATTTTAAGAGCGGCGGCAATAGCCTTTGGGTCTTTTTCAGGCTTTGAAAGGTTGATTGTAATGTCAATATCGCCGTATTCTGTTTTTGTAATCCACTTGAGGTCGTTTTTGATTCTGTATCTGCGGATGTAGTCACTGTCTTGGCAAAGCTTGTAGTAATAGTCCGTTGCAGCTTTTTTATCTCTGCAGTAAAGGAAGTGAAATTTTGAGATAACCTCGCTCGGCTTAGGAGTGAGAAGTCCCATAATCTTTGTATCAAACAAGTCACGGTAAACCACGCTGTCCTCACAAAGACCGTTTTCAACCGCATAGTCAAGGATAGAAGCCAAAATATCTTCAAGCTCTGCATTTTCTGCCTCGCAGTCCTCAAATGAATCCATATTGAGTGCTTGGCAAACGGTGTTGATTGCCCAAATTTCGTCCCATTTTTCAATCATTTCGTTTTTGATTGCATAATTAACCAATGATTTTACTGCCACATTAATATTCATAATTCAACCTCTTTTTCAAATTTTCGCTATTATTATATAGGTTATTTCTGTCTATTGCAATACAAATTATTACTAAAATTATATAATTTTTTATTAATTTTTATGTAAAATACTTTACCCGTTTGAAATTTCGTGATATTCTTATTATAAAGTTAGTATAGTTAACAAAGGACTGATATATATGAAAATTTGTGTTTTTGGTGCTGCAAGCAAAACCATTGACGAAAAGTACATAACTCCCGTTGAAGATATGGGCGAATATTTGGCTCGCCACGGTCACAGCCTTGTGTTCGGTGCAGGCAGTACGGGAGAAATGGGTGCCGCTTCAAGAGGCTTCAAAAGAGGCGGCGGAATTATCCACGGCGTTGTGCCGAGATTTTTCAAGGAAAATCTTGACGAATTCGTAAATTGGGATTGCGATGAAATGACCCTTACCGAAACTATGCGTGAACGCAAGGGAATTATGGAAAGTTTGGCAGATGCTTTCATCATCACTCCCGGCGGTGCAGGCACATTTGAGGAATTCTTTGAAGTGCTCACCTTGAAGCAACTCGGCAGACACAGAAAGCCGATTGCAATTTATAATATCGACGGATATTACGACCATATGATTGATGCAATTAATTATTCTATCAAAACGGATTTTATCAAGTCTAATTGCTCACAGCTTTTCAAAGTTTTTGACGAAACGCAGTTTGACGAAATGATTGATTATATCGAAAACGACGATATGGGCAATTTGACAGTTAAAGATTTAAAATAATTGAGAACAAGGAGGAATGTTCTATGAAAAAATATGCAATTTGTATCGGCAGAGAGTTTTGCTCCGGCGGTAGAGAAATCGGCAAAATGCTTGCCAAAAGACTCGGCATAGCTTACTATGACGAAATTGAGCTCCGTGACAGGTCAAGAGATTTGGGCGTTGAGGACGGCATTTTTGAAATGTTTGACGAACAGCCTACCCGTTCGTTTTTGTTCTCGGTTGTTATGGACCCGTATTCAATTGACAGTGCCGTTAATTCGGGCAGAGTGCTTGAGGCTCAACGCAAAGTCATTGAATCTGCAACAGATGAAGGTCCGTGCGTTATTGTTGGCAGAAGAGCGGATAAAATCCTTGAGGAAAAAGAAGATGTAGAGGTTGTATCCGTGTTTATCGGTGCGGATATGGAGGACAGAATCGACCGCTTTATGCAAAGCGATGAAGAGGATAAGCCTCGTAATGTTCGCCGCTATATTGAACAAAAGGACAGAGAACGCTCATCGTATTACAATTTCCTTGGTGACGGAAAATGGGGCAGAGCGGCAAATTACACAATGTGCTTCTCAACTTCAAAAATGGATAAGGAAAAGATTTGTGACATAATCTGCAATTATGTAAAGGAACTCTAATGGAAATGAATTACAAAATCTCGATTAAAAAGAGGCTGGTTATAGCCTTGTGCGTAATGGTGATGATTGTTCTGTTTATGCCGAGAGTTTATGCTTTAAAAGACGGCGGCAGTAAAGAATATACTGCTCTTACATATCGCATAACAAAGGTACATTCGATGAACCCTGTTGAATCGGAAGAAGAGTTTACCACAGGCACGATTATTGAAATTCTCGGCAGAGAAGTTTACAACAGCGTAGATTAGTAACATTATATACCGCAGTTTTGTACTGCGGTATTTTTATGTTTAAAAACGGATTAAAACTTGCTCAAATTGCAAAGTTTTCTTATGACAAATGTAAGAATTTTGAAAAGTTTAAAAAAGTTATTGACATATGTCGATAAAGTGGTATAATGCCATTGAAGCAAAAAAGGCATTGTCGTTACGGAGGTGTTTTTATGGCAAGACCAAAAAAACGCAGACGCATTTGTGCCTATCCCAAAACAATGGGATTTAGGCCGTTTGGCGATTATGCCGATGTGGTTGATTTGGCACTCGATGAATATGAGGTAATGCGACTTATGGACACGCTCGGCTATTCCCAAGAGGAATGTGCAAAGCAGATGGATGTTGCAAGGTCTACAATTGCCGCTATATATGAATCGGCAAGGCTTAAAACCGCAGATGCTATTATTAACGGAAAGTCACTTGTTATCCACGGCGGAGATGTGGAACTGTGCAAAAGCTACACATTGTGCTGTCACAGGTGCGGTCAAAAGGCTTGCACAAATTGCGAACACGGCACAAATCCGCAGTGCAAGGACAATGTGACTCGATGATACAAACAAGTAATTTACGGAGGAAAACAAAACATGGAAGCATGGAGAAATTTCAACACCGGCGTATGGTGTGACCAAATCGATGTATCAAACTTCATCAAAATGAACTACACCCCTTATGATGGCGACAGCTCATTTTTGCAGGGTCCTACAGAGAGAACAGAAAGAACAATGAAGAGAGTTAACGAGCTCCTTATCGAAGAAAACGAAAAGGGCGGCGTACTTGATGTTGATACAGAAAGAGTACTTTCAATTCTTTCTCACGACGCAGGTTATGTAGTTGACAAGGATACAGATATTATTGTAGGTTTGCAGACAGATGCTCCTCTTAAGAGAGGCGTTTCACCTTTTGCAGGTCTCAGAAACACAGTTCAGGCTTGTAATGCTTACGGCTATGAGCTTTCAGAAAAAATTAAGGACGAGTTCACATACAGAACAACTCACAACACAGGCGTATTCCGTGCATACACAGACACAATGAAGGCTGCCCGTCACGCAGGTATTCTTACAGGTCTTCCTGATGCTTACGCTCGTGGCAGAATCATCGGTGACTATCGCCGTATCGCTCTTTACGGTATGGATTACCTTATCGAGCAAAAGAAACTTGACAAGAAAAAGATGGGCGAAAAAGAAGTTCTTGATGAGGAAACAATCCACAATCTTGAGGACCTTTCAAAGCAACTCGACTTTATGAATCAGCTCAAGGGCTTGGCTCTTCGTTACGGCTATGATATTTCAAAGCCTGCTACAACAGCTAAGGAAGCTATTCAGTGGCTCTACTTCGGTTACCTTGGTGCTATCAAGGAACAAAACGGTGCAGCTAACTCAATCGGCAGAATTGCTGAATTTATGGATATTTACATTCAGAGAGATATTGATGAGGGCGTTCTTGATGAAGTTCACGCTCAGGAACTTATTGATGACCTTGTTGTAAAACTCAGATTAGTTCGTCACCTTCGTACTCCTGAATACAACGACCTCTTTGCAGGCGACCCTGTATGGGTAACAATGGCTTTGGCAGGTGTTACAGGCGAAGGCAAGCACATGGTTTCAAAGACTTCATTCCGTGTTCTTCAAACTCTTTACAACCTTGGCTCATCTGCAGAACCAAACATCACAGTATTGTGGTCAGACAGACTTCCTGATGGCTTCAAGAAGTTCTGTGCTCAGGTTTCTATCGATACAGACTCAATCCAGTATGAAAACGACGATGTTATGAGAAGAATGTACGGCGATGACTATTCAATCGCTTGCTGCGTATCTGCTATGAAGACAGGTAAGCAAATGCAGTTCTTCGGTGCAAGATGTAACCTTGCAAAGGTTCTTCTTATGGCTCTTAACGGCGGTAAGGACGAAATCGAAGGTCACCAAATCGCACCTGTAGGCGATGTATTTGAAGAAAAAGAACTTTCTTATGACGAAGTTTATGCCGCTTACAAGAAGTATCTTTCATGGATGGCTCGTTTGTATGTAAACACAATGAACATCATTCACTATATGCACGACAAGTATGCTTATGAAAGACTTATGATGTCTCTTCACGACACAGATGTTGAAAGACTTATGGCTTTCGGTGTATCTGGTTTCTCTGTTGCTATCGACTCACTTTCAGCTATTAAGTATGCAAAGGTTACACCTGTAAAGGACGACCGTGGCATTATCACCGACTTTAAGGTAGAGGGCAACTTCCCTAAGTACGGTAACGATGATGACAGAGCCGACCTTATCGGTAAGGACCTTATCGAATACTTCTATCACGAACTTTGCAAGACTCCTTGCTATCGTGGTGCAAGACACACATTGTCAATCCTTACAATTACATCAAATGTTATGTACGGCAGAAAGACAGGCTCAACTCCTGACGGCAGAAAAGCAGGCGAACCGTTTGCTCCGGGTGCAAACCCAATGCACGGCAGAGATTGCGAAGGTGCTTTGGCTTCTCTCAACTCTGTTGCAAAGCTCAACTATGCTTGCTGCCAAGACGGTATTTCAAACACATTCTCAATCACTCCTGATGCACTCGGTACTGATGAGGAGGACAGAATTGAGCACCTTACAACTATGCTTGACGGTTACTTCGAGCAGGATGCTCACCACCTCAATGTAAATGTTTTGAACCGTGAAAAACTTATTGCTGCTATGGAAGACCCAACCCTTTACCCATCACTTACAATTCGTGTATCGGGTTACGCAGTAAACTTCAACAAGCTCACAAGAGATAAGCAAGAAGAAGTTATTGCCCGTACATTCCACCAGTCAATGTAAAATCTTGACAAAATCTTGATAAATGGCTTAAAACATGCCAAATGAAAATTTTGCTTCTGTCTTTTTTGTGTAAAGAAGACAGAAGTGCATTTTGTCAGCAGACTATAAAAACGCCTTGGACATCGAGTTCAAGGCGTTTTTGGCACTTTTTGTTTTTTGCTCAGTCGAGGTATTTATATACATCTTCCTTCGCAAGAAAACAAAATTTAAGCTCATTTCTCAAGATTTGTAATAATCTTCATTTTTATATTACAGGGACTTTATTTTAAATCTAAATTGTGCTATTATATATCCAATATAAAAATTGCGGAGAAAGTTATGGAATTACAAAAAGGCAGACCTGCCGATGTGACGGGCAGAGAAGAAAAAGAAATCAGAGTTTATGACCTGTTGGATGAACTCGGAATAGAGTATTATCGCACCGACCATGAAGAAGCAAATACTATGGAAAAGTGCAATGAAATCGACAAGATTTTGGGCACAATTATTTGTAAAAATTTGTTTTTGTGCAACCGTCAAAAAACGGATTTTTATATGCTTATGATGCCGGGCGACAAGGCGTTTAAAACAAAGGACATCACAAAGCAGCTCGGTTGCTCAAGGCTTTCGTTTGCAACTCCCGATTTTATGGAAGAATTTTTGGATATAAAACCGGGTGCGGTTTCTATTATGGGACTTATGAACGATAAGAATAACCGTGTTCAGCTTGTTATCGACCGCCCTGTGGTTGAAAGCGAAACTCTCGGTTGTCATCCTTGCGTTTGCACTTCGTCACTCAAAATGCAAACCAAAGATGTGCTTGAAAAGTTTTTGCCGGCAGTACATCACGAGCCGATAATTGTAGATATGCCTGACTATGAGGAGGAAAATAATGGCTAACATTCATTCGTTTGAATCTCTTGCCGCTGTTGACGGCGAGGGACTGAGATTTGATATATTTTTTACGGGTTGTCCGCTTCGTTGTGCATATTGTCACAATCCCGATACTTGGCGTAAAGGCGAGATTGATATGGAAGCCGATGAGGTTTTCAGAAAGGTCAGACGCTACAAGCCTTATTTCAAAAACGGCGGCGGTGTGACTTTTTCGGGCGGCGAACCGCTTCTTAATGCAAAATTTATTAATGAAATTTATCCTATGCTCAAAAGTGAACAAATCGGCTATTGCCTTGACACTTCGGGTTCGGTGGAACTTACCGACGAGGTTAAAACTGCAGTTGAAAATGCCGATATGATCATCCTTGACATTAAGTTTTGCGAGCCTGAAGCGTATAAAAAGTGGACCAAGGGCAATTTTGCACTTCCTGAGGCAATAGGCAGATTTGCTACCGAAAAGGGCAAAAGATTGTGGCTTCGTACCGTTGTTGTGCCGGGTATAAATGATACCGAGGCGGATATGGATGCCTATGCCGAATACACAAAGCAGTTCAAGTTTGAAAAATACGAATTGCTTGCGTTCCATACAATGGGATTTTTCAAATATGAAGAGAGCGGAATCGAAAATCCGCTAAAGGATTATAAGGCTCTCGATAAAGGCAGACTTAATGAATTGCAGGAGTATTTGAATAACAAAATTAAAGAATCGGAATAATGAAAATCGCCGTGGTATCAATGTATCACGGCGGTTAATTTTGTTTATTTTACTTTGTAAATGTTGCCCTCAAACGGTTTTAAAATATCGGAATTGTTGTCGTTGGTTGAAAGGATTAAATCGTAATTATAGATATTCGTTGGCTTTGGTTGAGGCGTTTTGCCGAGGTTGAGTTCGATGTAATATTTTTCTCCCTCGTACTCTCTGAAATAGCAGTAAACAGGCGGCTTGTTTGTCTTTGCAGGGGCGAAATCGCCGTAAACGAGAGCCTTTGTTTTCTTGCGGAGCTTGATTGCTTTTTTGAAGAAATTGAGCACACTGTCGGCTCTGCTTGCCTCGTCCTCTGCGTTGTAGCGTCTGTAATCGTTGCATACTTTAAGCCACGGCTTGCCTGTTGTGAAACCTGCGTTTTCGCTGTCACTCCATTGGAACGGACTTCTTGCGTTATCTCTTGAACCGATTGCGGCAAGCTTGAAATATTTTTCTTTGTCTTTGCCTTTTTCAACCGCTTCTTTGTAGAAATTAACGGATTGCACATCGTTCATTTCATCAATGGAATTGAAATTTACATTGCCCATTGCGAGCTCCTGACCTTGGTAAACATACGGAGTGCCACGGAGCGTCATTTCGATAAGTGCACAAACCTTTGCTATTTCCTCACGGTACGCACCGGTTCTGTCGGTTCTTGAAACTACTCTCGGGTTGTCGTGATTTTCAAAGAAAACAGCCGGCCAACAATGGTTTGTGTAACCTGTTTGGAATACTTCAAAACTTTTCATCACCTTGTACATATCCTGCTCGTAAGGGTCGTATGCGGTGTGACCCTGATTTGCCAAAAAGTCAAAGTTGAACACGGTGTCGAGTTCGCCTCTGAAATCTGCGGTGAGCATTTTGTCCATTTCGATTCCTGCTCCGCCGCATTCACCAACGGTGTAAACATCGTAGTTGCCAAAGGTTTTTTCTCTCATTTCGTGCAAAAATTCGTGCAGACGAGGACCGTAGAAATAGTATTCTGCACCTTTAAAACCTGTTAGAGTGCCCAAAAATGCGTTTGCTTCAGGCAGACCTTGAGTTTTACTGATGAAGTTGATAACATCCATTCTGAATCCGTCAACGCCCTTGTCGAGCCACCACAACATCATTTCGTAAACGCTTTGGCGAACCTTTTCATTTTCCCAATTCAAGTCCATCTGCTTCTTCGTGAACAGGTGAAGTGCCCATTGGTTGAGATTTTCGTAGTAGTTCCACGCAGAGCCTTTGAAAAGAGAAATCCAGTTGTTCGGCGGAGTTATGCCTTTGTCGGTTGCGTCACGCCATATGTAGTAATCGTGATACGGATTGTCTTTGCCCTTCAGTGCTTCTTGGAACCATTTGTGCTCATCGGATGTATGGTTTACAACAAGGTCGATGATAAGCTTCATACCTCTTGCGTGAATTTCGTCAAGTAACTTGTCAAAATCCTCCATAGTGCCGAACTCTGCCATAATTTTTTGGTAATCACGGATGTCGTAACCGTTGTCGTCGTTTGGACTGTCGTAAAACGGACTGCACCAAATTGCCGTAACACCTAAATCTTGCAAATAGTCGAGCTTTTGGCGGATGCCGTTCAAATCGCCTATGCCGTCGCCGTTGCTGTCATAAAACGAGCGCGGATATATTTGGTAAATAACGGCTTCTTTCCACCATTTTTCGGTCATTTCACCTTGGTCGGTGATAACCTCGTCTTTTTCGAGATTGAGCATATCACAAACCATTTGCACGGTCTTTTTGTCAAGAAGTCCGGCTGTTGCGGTTGTGAGCGTTTTAAATTTCAGTTTGCCCATAATTCCCGAATTGATTAAATCTGTCGGCAAACGCAAAACGAGAAAAAGTTTTTCTATAACATCTTTTGCCATAGGGTTAACCATGGCGTCTTTTAATGTTGTGTTTGGCGTGATTTTTATCATGCCGACACCCCCTTTTATAAATTGTATATTTTATACATCTTTATAGTAGCACACGGCGATACTCATTTCAAGAGTGATGTGAATAAGCACTCGGATGCTTCAAATGCTAACAAAATATGAATTTTTATTATTTTTTTGAAAAAAGTGTTGACAAATGAACTTTTGGGATATAATATAATAAATGTAGTTAGCACTCAGGTGTAAAGAGTGCTAAAACAAAAAGGAGGAGTTAAGATGATCGGCAACAGACGGTCGGATATATTGAATTTGATAATAAATCATTATATCCAAACAGGCGAACCTATGGGCTCAAAAACATTATGTCAGTTGCTCCCTTATGCAGTATCCTCCGCTACAATACGAAATGAGATGGCGGCACTCGGCGAACTCGGATTTTTGCAACAGCGTCACACATCGGGCGGCAGAATTCCGACAAAGGCTTCTTACAGATATTATGTAGACAATTTGATTGTGCCAAAGCCGCTTACACCGTTTGAAAAGCAAAAGATTAATCAGGTGCTCAGCGTAAATGCGTCCGACCCCGAAAGATTGCTTGCGGATGCGGCAAAGCTTTTGGCTGACGCAACGGGTTGCACATCATTCTTTTCAACGGTTAAGGACGAATACGATTGCGTTCAGGGTGCGGATTTGATTCCTGCGGGCGAGAAAAAAGCAATGCTTGTTATGCTCACAGTCGGCGGCAAGATTAAATCTTCGGTTATTCAAATGCCGTGCAGGATAGATGATAATTTCAGGCGGCTGTTTTATGTGCTTGCAAGGGAGTTTTTCATCGGCGTTCCCGTGAATGAAATCAATATGTCGCTCATTCAGTCAACCGCACCGGTGCTCCGTGACAGATTGTTTGATATGTTGCCCGTGCTTTCATCGTTTTGTTCTCTTTGCAAAGAGGCAAGTGAGGGAACGCTCCAAATTTACGGTCAAAACAATTTGCTCACGCAGGAGGAATTCGGCGACTCGGTATTCGGGCTTCTTACATTCCTTGCGGAAAAAACAAAACTTGAGGAAATGCTTACAAGCATTGCAAACAGCAACATTCAAAGCGTTCTTTTCCTCGGAGAAGAAAATCCCGTATACGAGCTTAAAAACACCGCAACAGCCGTTGCAAAGTTTAAGTATTATGATGATCAACTTGCAACGCTCGGTATTATAGGCTCACTCAGAATCGATTATAGTTCTATTCTCCCGAGAATAGATTATATAGTAAAAACCTGTTCTAATTTGTTAAAGGAGGGTGGAGTTATTTATGAGTAAAAAAGAAACAAAACCGGAAGAAAATAAAGAACAAGAAACGGTAAACGAAACAGAAGATGCCGCAGTTGATACAGAGGTTGAAGAAAAGAAAGAACCTACGGTTGAAGATCAGCTTGCGGATATGAAAAAACAGCTTGCCTACACGGCGGCGGAATATGCAAATTTCAGAGCGAGATCAGCAAAGGAAAAGGAGCAAACCTATTCTAATGCAAAGGGCAATGTAATTGCCGAGATTTTGCCTGTTATTGATAACCTTGAAAGAGCAATCAATCAAGACGGCGAAGATTTTGAGGCACTCAAAAAAGGTGTTGAAATGACGCTTGACGGTTTGATGACAACCCTTTCAAAAATCGGCGTTGAATCTTACGGTGAAAGCGGTGACAGCTTCGATCCGAATCTTCATCATGCAGTTATGCATATTGATGATGACGGACTTGAAGAAAATGTAATCGTTGATGTATTCCAAAAGGGATATAAGATTGGCGACCGAGTTATCAGACCGGCTATGGTAAAAACAGCCAACTGATAACAAATTAAATCAGTAATTATTCAGAAAAGGAGATATTTTATTATGGGAAAGATTATCGGTATTGACTTAGGTACAACAAACAGCTGTGTATCCGTTATCGAAGGCGGTGAACCGGTTGTTATTTCTAACGCAGAGGGTGCAAGAACAACTCCTTCTGTTGTAGCATTCACAAAGGACGGCGAAAGAATGGTAGGCGCTGTTGCAAAGCGTCAGGCTATTACAAACCCGGACAAAACAATTTCTTCAATCAAAAGACATATGGGCTCTGATTACAAGGTAAACATTGACGGCAAGGATTACACTCCTCAGGAAATTTCGTCAATCATCCTTCAAAAGCTTAAAGGCGATGCAGAAGCTTACCTCGGTCAAAAGGTAACAGAGGCTGTTATTACAGTTCCTGCATACTTTACAGACTCACAGCGTCAGGCAACAAAGGACGCCGGCAAAATCGCAGGCCTTGATGTAAAGAGAATTATCAACGAGCCTACTGCTGCCGCTTTGGCTTTCGGTATTGATAAGGAAGACGACCAAAAGGTTATGGTTTACGACCTTGGTGGCGGTACATTCGATGTATCTATCATCGAAATGGGCGACGGTGTTCAGGAAGTTCTTGCAACAGCAGGTAACAACCACCTTGGCGGTGATGACTTTGATAAGAAGATTATGGATTGGCTTATTGCAGACTTTAAGGCACAAAACGGCATTGACCTTTCAGCAGATAAGATGGCTATGCAGCGTGTTAAGGAAGCCGCAGAAAAAGCAAAGATTGACCTTTCGGGTATGACTCAGGCTCAAATTTCACTTCCGTTCATCACAGCAGACGCAACAGGTCCTAAGCACCTTGAAGCAACTCTTACAAGAGCAAAGTTTAACGAAATGACAGCAGACCTTGTTGAAGCAACAATGGGTCCTGTTCGTCAGGCAATTAAGGATTCGGGTCTTTCAATGAACGACCTTGACAAGATTCTCCTTGTCGGCGGTTCAACTCGTATTCCTGCAGTTCAGGAAGCTATCAAGAAGTTCTCAGGCAAAGAGCCGTTCAAGGGTATCAACCCTGATGAATGTGTTGCTATGGGTGCCGCAATTCAGGGCGGTGTTCTTAACAACGATGTTGACGGCTTGGTACTTCTTGATGTTACACCTCTTTCACTCGGTATCGAAACAATGGGCGGTGTAAACACAGTTATCATTGAGCGTAACACAACAATTCCTACAAAGAAATCACAGATTTTCTCAACAGCCGCAGATAACCAAACTTCTGTTGAAGTTCATGTTCTTCAGGGTGAGAGAGAATTTGCAAAGGATAACAAAACTCTTGGTATGTTCCATCTTGACGGTATTATGCCGGCTCGCCGTGGTGTTCCGCAGATTGAAGTTACATTCGATATTGATGAAAACGGTATCGTTCATGTAAGCGCTAAGGACCTCGGTACAGGCAAGGAGCAGAATATCTCTATCACAGCTTCTTCAAATATGTCAAAGGAAGATATTGACAAGGCAGTAAGAGAAGCAGAACAGTTTGCAGAAGAGGATAAGAAGAAGAGAGAAGCCGTTGACATCCGCAATAATGCAGACCAGATGGTATATCAAACAGAAAAGATGCTTTCTGAAGATGCAGACAAGTTCTCGGCAGATGACAAGACTGCTCTTGAAACAAAACTCAATGACCTTAAGGAAGCTTTGAAGGGCGACGATACAGACGCTATCAAGGCAAAGCAGGAGGACCTCACAAACAAGTTCTATGAGGTATCTCAAAAGGTTTATGAAGCAGCTCAGGCAGCACAGAATGCTCAGGCAGGTGCTCAGCAGCAGGCAGACCCTAATGCAGGGCAGCAGGGCGGCAATGCAGGCTATACAGATGCCGATTATACAGAGGTTGACGATAACTGATACAAATACTAATAGGATGGGGCGGCGTTTGTCCGCCCATTCTGTGATATAATAGGAGGGCAATCAATATATGCCTGAACAAAAGAGAGATTACTATGAAGTGCTCGGTGTACAAAAGGGCGCTACAAATGACGAAATCAAAAAGGCGTTTCGTCAGGCGGCAAAAAAATATCATCCCGATTTGAACAAGGATGACCCGTCTGCCGCAGAAAAATTTAAGGAATGTAACGAGGCATACTCTGTTTTGTCCGACGCAGATAAAAGAGCAAAGTACGACCAGTTCGGCTTTGCAGGTGTTGACCCTAATTATGCGGCAAGCCAAGGCGGTTACGGCGGCGGAGCAGGCGGCTTCGGATTTGACGGCGATATAGACCTCGGCGATATTTTCAGCAGTTTCTTCGGAGGCGGCGGTGGATTCGGCGGCTTTGGCGGCGGCAGAAATCCAAATGCTCCTCAACGAGGCAGAGATATTCAAACAACCGTTACTATTTCTTTTGAGGAAGCGGCAAAGGGCTGCAAGAAAACCGTTGAAGTGTCAAAGGTTGAGGACTGCTCAAAGTGTCACGGTACAGGCTGTGCAGAGGGCACAAGCCCTAAAACCTGTACGCAGTGCGGCGGCAGCGGTCATGTTACCGTTCAGCAAGGCTCCGGATTTTTCCAAGTCAGCTCAACAAGGCCGTGCCCAACCTGTAACGGTACGGGTAAAATTATCGACAAGCCGTGTACAAAATGTGCCGGCAGAGGCAAGGTACGCAGAAAAACAAAGGTTGACATCAACATTCCTGCCGGTATTGACAACAATCAGGTTGTTACGGCAAGAGGCTTGGGCGATGCCGGTGTAAACGGCGGACCTGCGGGCGACCTCAGAGTTGGTGTTATCGTTCAAGACCACAAGGACTTTATCCGTGACGGTTACGATATTCATTATGAAAAACACATCAGCATTGTTGAGGCTTGCCTCGGTGTTAAGGTGCGTATTCCTACTCTTGACGGCGATGTTGAGTATTCCGTTCCGTCGGGAACACAGCCAAACGAAGTGTTCAGACTCAAGGGCAAAGGTATTCAGCGACTTAACAGCGTTGCAAAGGGCGACCTTTATGTTCATATTGTTGTTGACATTCCAAAGTCACTCACCGAGGAACAAAAGAAGTTACTTAAAGAATTTGACAAGTCCTATGTTGCCAATAAGGGCAAGGAAGGCTTCTTTGACAAATTCAAAAAGAAATAATATTTAAATGAAAAGACAGAACCGAATTTTCGGTCCTGTCTTATTTTATTTGCTGTTCAAGATTTTTAAATTCTTCGGTGTCAAAAAATTCCGTTAATGAAATTCCAAGTCCATCGCATAACATCTTTATTGTTACAATTCCGGGATTGTTACTTTTGCCGTACAAAATGTTTTTTAGAGTCGACGGTGGAACTGCGGCTTCGGTTGAAAGTTTATTAATTGACATATTTTTTATTTCGCACAGTTGATATATTCGGTTTTTTACTGCTGTGTATGTATCCATAACCAAGCTCTTTTCACGATATTTATAATTTAATTATAAATAATCGTTATTGACAAAATAGGCTATATATGATACTATTGGGCTATAAATAGACTATTGCTATTTTGCGATTAATTAACAAATTTATAATTTAAACAGAGGAGACTATAATATGAGGTGTAATAAATGTGGAAAAGAAATTAAAAATGATGAAAGGATTTGCCCTAATTGTGGTTCTTTAGTTGAGAATCAATGTAAAAATTCAAGTAATCAATTAGTTGATAATAATATTGAGGGGAATTTTGAAAAAGCATCTGATGGTAATATAAATAATGGTGAACAAACGAGAAACTTGTTGACTGATAAAAAGAACCGTACTATATTAGTAATAACTTTATGTGTATTAGTATTTGTAAGTATAATTGTTGCAATTATTACCTCAACTTTGAACAGCGTTGAAGTAGAAAAAACAAGTAAAAATGTACCAATTACCAAAGAAAGCGTGTCCATAAGTTCTACAGAAAAGGAAACAACCGAAGTTACGACAAATGTTACAACTGAAACTACGCAAGATAATTTGCCATCTAATGCTATTACTTTTTCAGATTTTAAATATCGAACAAATGGTACACCAATAATGAATCTTGTTTATGATGGATTCAATCCTACTGAAAACGCTGGTGAATATAATGGTGATATAGTTTATCGTTCTCAAAGCGGAAATCAAGTTGATTATGGTAGATTTCTTATAGTTGAAGAAAATGAACGTGTTATCTTTAATTATGGTCGTATGGAATATGCAGAATATATTGATTTGATTGAACCGTCTGAAATATATGATTTTTTTGTTTTGAGTGCGTTATCTTGTTGTGCACCGTTAATATTTGGTGACACATATGTTAGCGAAAATGATTTATCAGAATTAAAAAATTCCCTTAATAGTAAAGCGGACAGCAGTGATCCCTATAAATTTATTCTATATGGTGAAAAAAATGATGTTGAATATAAAATAAATATTAATTTAAGATATTCTTCTGTGGAGTTTTCCTGTTATCCTGCAGAGTATAGTTCTAGATTTAGTGAATAGGATACATTTATTTAAAGTTTATATGTGTGTTGAATAGATAAGACAGAACTTTATGGTCTGTCTTATTTTTTTGTAAAATCTGTGATTTTTGAGATTTTTATATGCTTCTTTGCATCGGATATATTGCGGTAAACAGTTAAATCTTTATTTGTGATTTGATTGTTTAACCGTTTTTTGAATTTGCCGTTATTGATTGAATTTACAAATTCCGTAAGTGTGTATTGCAGGTCGTAAGCCGTTTGCAATTCAGTATTAATATAGCATATATGTTTGTTTGATTCAGTATCGGGGAAGTCATTTATAACAGCGTAAATGCCGTTTTTGTCCGATGCAAAAATGTTTATGTAAGGTACGGCATATATTTCTGTTGAGCAGTCCTGTTCATCAAGAAAAAATTTTATGCCGTATTTTTCTTTTGCCGTATTTATAAAAGTTAAATCGTTCCCGTCTGCAATCGGTGTTGTGATTTTTCCGCAAGTTATAAATTCATCATTTTTTGAATTGATGAAATAAGCGGAGCAATCACTAAAAAATATTTCACTTGTATCAATGTAGTAAATCATAGGTTTAACATCCTTGTATCATTGTGATTTTATTATAAATTTTGTTGTGATTAAAAGCAAGTTTTAAATTTTTGCCGTTTTGGGCGTTTTTATAGGCTTTATGCTCCATATGTTAAATATCTGTTGTCCGCAAAATAACACGCTTGGTTGCAGGGGCATATTATGTAGTGTAATATGGAAGTTGTCTCCGGAGGTGCAAGGCACTTTTAGTTAAGAAAGGAGCGAAAGCGTGAACGGCTTGGCACAAACAATTATAACCGCAGGTGCGGTGGTGACAGCCTGTCTTACGGTTTTCGGTGTGGGGAGGTCGTTTGCAAAATATCTTTGTTCCGTTAAGGACAGGGCACGCACCCGTGCCGAACATTCCACGGCTCAGGACAAAGATATTGCAAGGCTGAAAGAAGAAAATCAGCTTATTTGTTACGGACTTTCCGCCGCACTTGACGGTTTGGAGCAACTCGGTGCAAACCACTCCGTGCCGATTGCAAAAAACAAATTGCAAAAGTATTTAAACGAACAGGCACATAAGTAGTATTAACAGCCTGACAACTTGAATTTTATTTTACGGGAGGCAAACAATGATTTGTACCAAAACAACACTCAAAAGGGCGGCAAGAACCTTTGTTCAGTCCGCTCTTGCATACATCACGGTTAATGTGGTGTATATTAATTTTACGGATGACAAGGTAAGCGTAAAATCCGCTGTAACCGGTTTGGTTGTAGCCGCCGTGTCGGCAGGAATTTCCGCTGTGATGAATCTTGAAAAGAAAGACGGTGGTTGCAAGTGACCTTTAATAAATGGGTAAAGGAAAATCTCGGCAAAGGTATTGATTACGACGGCACATACGGTGTGCAATGCGTTGACCTTGCTAAGCATTATATTAAAAATGTTCTTGGCGTAACACCGCAAAGCATCGGCAATGCTATTGAATATTACAACAAGCGTAAAACGAGCGAATATCTCACAAAGAATTTTAAGTGGATTGACAACACGGCGGAGTTTATTCCGAAAAAAGGCGACCTTTGCGTGTTCACATCAAAAAGCGGCAACGGCCACATTTCCGTTGCAACGGGCGAGGGAACGACCTCGTATTTTTATTCTTACGACCAAAATTTTCCAAAGGCAAAGCACGAGCCTATGACTAAAATTAAGCACAGTTACACTTCGTTTTTGGGCGTTCTTCGTCCTAAAAAGAAGAAAAGCACATCTTTAAAATATTTCAAAGCCTACAAGGGTGACAGCGAAAGTATTGTTGACGCACTTGAAGCAATAGATGCAAAAAGTGATTTTTCTTATCGCAAAAAGATTGCCGCTAAGAACAAAATCAAAGATTATAAGGGCACGCCCGAACAAAATGAAAAAATGCTTGCGTTACTCAAAAAAGGTAAGCTTGTAAAACCGTAAAAATAACCCCACCGACCTGGTGGGGTTTTGTTCATTCTTCTATAAGATTGTTTTCTTTCAGCATTGCTACAAAGTTTTCCACATCGGCTTTTGCTTTTTCTTCGTCAACCTCGTATTCGGAGGTAACTTTTTTTACCACTTCGTCAACGGTTGTGTCCTTTAACAGAGTGTTCCAAAAAAACGCACCGCTGTCATTCAGGGTAATCATTCCGTTGAATATTTTTTCGGCATTGCCGACAGGAACAACTATGTTTGAACCTGCAATATTGCGTATGGTGAAGCCTTTTTTAATTTTCATCAGCCTTTAAGACCTCTCTCTTGTCTGTCCATGTCTTCAATTACAATATCGTAGATTTCGCCGAGGCTTCTGCAATATTCCAAAACCTTCCACGGCTCGTTGGTGTGATAGTGGATTTTGATTAAATCCTCGTCACCTACTGCGATGAGGCAGTCGCCTTTGAAGTGCTCCACAAAGTAATCGTTGATTGCGTCCTCGTCAAGGTCTGTGCCCTCAATAAGAAGCTGTGTGTCGTATCTGTATTCAAGCATTGTAAAATCTCCTTTGGTTAAATTTTGTTGAGTGCTTGCTCAATGTCTGCGATGATGTCCTCTGCAGCTTCGATACCGCAGGAAAATCTTACCAAGTCAGGTGTAACACCGCATTCTGCGAGTTGCTCGTCTGTCAACTGACGGTGAGTTGTTGATGCAGGGTGTAAGCAACATGTTCTTGCGTCTGCAACATGGGTAACAACGGCTGCCAATTCAAGGCTGTCCATAAATGTTGTTGCCGCATTTCTGCCACCCTTAACGCCAAATGAAACAACACCGCAAGTGCCGTTTGGCATATATTTTTGAGCAAGTGCATATTGGCTGTCGTTTGGAAGCATTGCACACTTAACCCATTCGATTTTTGGATGATTTTCAAGATACTCTGCAACCTTTTTTGCATTTTCGCAATGTCTTTGAACTCTCAAATGTAATGATTCAAGACCGACATTCAAAAGGAATGCTTCGTTTGGCGATTGAACAGAGCCCAAATCTCTCATAAGCTGAACGGTTGCTTTGGTGATGTATGCGCCTTTGCCGAATGTGTCGGTATAAACAACACCGTGGTAGCTGTCGTCAGGAGTTGTGAGCCCCGGATATTTGTCGTTTTGAGTCCAGTCAAAATTACCGCTGTCAACGATTGCACCGCCGATTGTTGATGCGTGACCCTCCATATATTTTGTTGTTGAATGTGTAACAATGTCAACGCCGAAATCAAACACACGGCAGTTGATAGGTGTTGCAAATGTGTTGTCAACGATGAGCGGAATTCCGTTCTTGTGAGCAACCTTAGCAAATGTTTCGATGTCCAAAATGTCAAGGCTTGGGTTAGAAATTGTTTCGCCGAAAATTGCCTTTGTGTTTGGCTTGATGGCAGCTTGTATTTCTTCTTCCGTTGCAGTCGGTGAAACAAAGGTGAAGTCGATTCCGAGCTTTCTCATTGTAACATTGAAAAGATTGAATGTGCCGCCGTAAATTGCAGATGACGATACGATGTGGTCGCCTGCTTGTGCAATGTTGAATACTGCATAGAAGTTTGCAGCCTGGCCTGAGCCTGTGAGCATTCCTGCCACACCGCCCTCAAGAGCCGCAATTTTTGACGCAACATTGTCGCAGGTTGGGTTTTGAAGTCGTGAATAAAAATATCCGCTCTTTTTCAAATCGAAAAGGTCGCCCATCTCGGCACTGCTGTCGTATTTGAATGTAGTTGATTGAACAATCGGTATAACTCTCGGTTCACCGTTTTTTGGTTTGTATGTGCCTTGCACACAAATGGTATCAAGCTTCATTTTACATGTCCTCTCTTAAAAATGAAATTATTTGTTTTTGTTATATATAATTCGCAGTCCGTCAATCAAAAGATTTTCATCAATTATCATATCGTGACTGCAATTTTTTGCTATTGATTTGCCAAGACCGCCTGTGACAATAACCGTTGCCTTTTCGCCGAGTTCTTGCTCAAATTTGTCAATGAGTCCGTCAAGCATACACGCTGTGCCGATTACACAACCTGATTGCATACTCTCGATTGAATTTGTGCCGATGATTTTTTTCGGCGCCGTTATGTCAATCTGCGGAAGCAAAGCCGCACCTGCCGATAAAGCGTTTATAGAAGTTTTTACTCCTGTTGTGATTGTTCCGCCCAAAAAGTTGCCGTCTTTGTCGAGCACCGAGCCTGTGGTTGCAGTGCCCAAGTCAAAGATGATTGTCGGCTGCGGATATTTTTCTTTTGCCGCAACCGCACCCACAACAAGGTCTGCGCCAAGCTGTGCCGGGTCGTCAATTTTTATCGAAAGTCCTGTCTTTATTCCGGGGCCGACAACTATTGCATTTACCTTGCAAACGGTGTAGATTGCTTTTTTCAGCGTGGTAACAAGTGCCGGAACAACCGAAGAAATGATTGCACCGTCAATTTGTATGTTGTTGTGCAAATTCAAAAAAGAATATATCTTCATTGCACATTCGTCTTCTGTTTCATGTATATTGGTGGAAACTCTGCCCGAACTGACAAGTTTCTCACCGTCAATAACGCCAAGCACGATGTTGGTATTGCCCACATCAACTGCAAGTAACATAGTCATTACCTCACTTTAGTTTGTATCTAATATATATTATCATATATGTTTCGCTTTGTAAAATAAAAAATTATTAAATTTCTATTGACAAATGAAAAAATTATGCTATAATAAATGTCGTTGACCACGGAAGCATAGCTCAGCTGGGAGAGCACCTGCCTTACAAGCAGGGGGTCACAGGTTCGAGCCCTGTTGTTTCCACCAAAAAAGAAGGACATCCAACAGGGTGTCCTTTTATTATTTCTGTACGCTAAAAAACTAATTTGTATTTAATTAGAATTTTGAGCTTATATATAATGTATAAAATAAAAAACATTTTTCTCTTGACTTTTCGCTGTTTTCTGCTATAATAATTAAGCCGCATATTATGGGCAGTAAGAAATGCACCTCGGTGTGTTCGCCTATCGTAGCGAGACTTATGAAGGAGAGTTATTACTATGTACGCAGTTATCGTAACAGGCGGAAAGCAGTACAAGGTATCTGAAGGTGATGTTCTCTACATCGAAAAGCTTGATGCAGAAGCAGAAGCAAAAATCACTTTTGATCAGGTTCTTGCAGTTGGCACAGACAAGGGCCTTAAGGCAGGCAAGGATTGCGCAAAGGCTACTGTTGACGCAACAGTTGTTAAGAGCGGCAAGGGCAAGAAAATCACTGTTTTCACCTACAAGCCAAAGAAGAACGAAAAGCGCAAGATGGGTCACAGACAGCCTTACACAAAGGTTGAGATCACAAAGATTAACGCTTAATTGTTTGATTTAATGATTAACAGAATAGAATTTTTCAAAAGCGGTGATATGCTTACAGGATTTGAATGCAAAGGTCACACCGGATTTGCCGACGATGGCAATGATGTTTTGTGTGCATTCATCAGCAGTGCGTGTTATCTCACGGCAAACACAATCACGGATGTTATCAAACTTGATGCCCGTGCTTCTGCTTCCGACGGATATATGTCATTGCGCATCAAGTCATCACCGGAAAAGGCGCAGGATATTCTCAACGGTTTGGTTCTTCATATGACGGAACTCCAAAAAGATTATCCTCAAAACATAAAAGTAACTATATCGGAGGTGTAATTATGCTTAAGCTTAATGTACAACTTTTTGCTCATAAAAAAGGTATGGGTTCTACAAAGAACGGCAGAGACAGCGAATCAAAGCGTTTGGGCGCAAAGAGAGCTGACGGTCAGTTCGTACTTGCAGGCAACATCCTTTATCGTCAAAGAGGCACACACATCCACCCTGGTACTAATGTAGGTATCGGCAAGGACGACACACTTTTTGCTCTCGTAGACGGTACAGTTAGATTCGAAAGAATGGGCAAGGACAGAAAAAAGGTTTCTGTTTACCCAGTTGAGCAGTAATTGACAGAATCATCCGCAGTCGCAGGATTGCGGATGTTTTTTGTTTGCTCGGTTGACAATCGGACAGAATATAATTATAATTAAAATGTTGCAAGATAATGATAAAACGAATTGAATTTCGTTTTCTTACAAAATATGTCTCCGTAGCTCAGTTGGATAGAGCGACTGCCTCCTAAGCAGTAGGCCATCGGTTCGATTCCGGTCGGGGATGCCAAAAGCCGAAAGCCTTAAATTTTTAAGACCCTCGGCTTTTTTGTTTGTTTAAAGTTTGAGTTAATTAATTTATATTGTAAAATTTCTTTATAAATTCTTTGACAGATTTTTATTTTTTTATGTTATAATAAAGAAAATCGGTCAAGGAGAATGTATTTATGAAAAAATGTTTTTCTGTAATAATTTGCGTTATTTGCATATTGAGTTTGTTTGCTTGTAGTAAAAAAGCAAACCCTATTGTGTTACCTCAAAGCAGTGATGTTGTTTCTGTTGATGTGACTGTTGGTGAAAACACGGTGAACTGTTCGGATAAAACTTGGATTGATGAAGTGATAAGCGGTCTTTCCGATTCCAAACCAACGAATAGGGAGAGTGTTCAGGATTCCCCTAATGTTAAAGATTATATGAGGATTGAAATTAATTCCCAAACAGAAAAGACTACTGTTTTTGTATATAAGGATAAAGGCAAATTCTATGTTGAACAGCCGTATAACGGGATTTATATTATTGACAGTGATTTGTACCAAATGTTTCAGGAACTTTATTGATGTTTGATACTTTTGCGGTACAAAAGCCTTGAAATCGGGGTGGGTGTTTGTTATAATATAAAAAATATTTGGTATAATGATACCAATGATAATGATATATGAACACGAACTTTGGGGTTGTCATAATTGACAGCCCATTATTAAAATGGTGATAATATGTTTGTAGATATTGCGAAAATAAAAATCAAAGGCGGCGACGGCGGTGCCGGTGCGGTTGCCTTTCACAGAGAAAAATATGTTGCGGCAGGCGGTCCTGACGGCGGTGACGGCGGAAAGGGCGGAGATGTTGTTTTTGTAGTTGATGACAATCTTGCAACTCTTGCCGACTTCAGATATAAGCGCAAGTATTCCGCACCAAACGGCGAGGGCGGAAAAGGCGGTCGTTGCAACGGCAAAAAAGGTCAAGACCTCGAAATCAAAGTGCCTCGTGGCACAATCATCCGTGAAGCGAACAGCAAGGCTGTTATGGCGGACATGAGCAAAACAGAGCGTTTTGTTGCCGCAAAAGGCGGAAAAGGCGGATGGGGCAATATGCACTTTGCAACTTCAACCCGTCAGGTTCCTCGTTTTGCAAAACCGGGTGTTCCGGGCGAGGAATGGGAAGTTAGCCTTGAACTTAAACTTCTTGCAGATGTCGGTCTTGTCGGTTATCCGTCAGTCGGTAAAAGCAGTCTTATTTCTGTTGTTTCACAGGCAAAGCCGAAAATCGGCGATTACCACTTCACAACTCTTGTGCCGAATCTCGGCGTTGTAAGTATGGGCGAGGGAAACAGCTTTGTTCTTGCGGATATTCCGGGACTTATCGAGGGTGCAAGCGAGGGCGTTGGTTTGGGTCATCAGTTCCTGCGTCATGTTGAGCGTTGCAGAATGCTTATTCACATTGTTGATGTCAGTGGCAGTGAGGGCAGAAATCCGATTGACGATTTTGAAAAAATCAACGAGGAACTCAAAAAATTCAATCCCGACCTTGCGGAGCGTCCTATGATTGTTGCCGGCAACAAGATTGATATGGCAGAGCCTGAACAGATTGAAGAGTTCAAAAAATATGTCAACGATAAAGGCTATGAATATTATTCTATTTGTGCACCGATTATGGAGGGCACAAAAGAATTGATGAATGTCACTTGGAATATGCTCAAGGAGCTTCCTCCGATTAAGGAATACGAGGTTGAGGAAATTCCGCTTGAAGCACTTATTCCGGAAGATGATAACAGCTTCAAGATTACTCAAGAAGACGAGGGCTACTACCTTGTTGAGGCGAAGTGGTTTCCGAGAGTTCTCAAGGGTATTGATGTCACCGACTACGAGGCACTTCAGTATATGCAAAGAGTGCTTGAAAAGAGTGGCGTGTTTGACGCATTAAGAGAGAAAGGGATTCAAGAGGGCGACATTGTCAGCCTTTATGACATTGAATTCGAGTATATTCCGTAATGAGATTTACAGATAAAGAAGCACATCCAAACGAACTCAGTCCGCTTAACCTTGCGTTTATCGGCGACTGCATTTATGAAATGCTTGTGCGTGAAACCTTGGTGCTTGATGCAAACCGTCCCGTAAATGATTTGCACAAGGAAAGCGTAAAATTTGTGTCGGCAAAGGCTCAAACCTTGGCTTATGACAAAATCAAGGACGTTCTCACCGAGCAGGAAACCGCAGTGTACAAGCGTGGCAGAAATGCCAAGGTGGGGCATAATCCAAAATCCGCAAGCCAGGGAGAGTACCACATCGCAACAGGTGTTGAGGCACTTTTTGGGTATTTGTACCTCACCGAGCAGGACGACAGAATCAAAGAGCTGTTTGGAATTATAACCGAATAAAAAGCAATTTAATAAGAATAACCGTTCTTGTATTTCCGTAATACAGGGCGGTTATTTTTTTGAATAATAAAGTTGTAAAAATACGGTTAGATACGGTGTTATTATTTCCATGGCTTTATCTGCCGACATTAAAATTATAAATTTGAATTTCTATAAATTATGACCTCTTAACAGAGGTTATAGGTTATCAATAAAATCCTCCAAAAGCCTTGGAAATAAAGGATTTTTCGCTGTGTGCTCGCCTTATCCCTTTATACGATTTCACTATTGTTTATGCTTCCCTCGTGACCTCATAAGGGAAAAATCAAGGGAAGAAAAAACTCGTAACACAATATAACAAAATGTGGTAATCAGGAAACTGTGACATATGTGCGAATATATTATACTGGAGGATTTTATAATGGACAAGTACATTTACGATAACAGCAACGGCTTATGGTATGAATTACAGGGAGATTATTACATCCCCTGTTTGGTATTACCTGCCGAAAAAGAAGAAAGGCATATCGGAGTATGGGGACAGCGGCATTTGCGGTATATCCGTGAGCATAGAAAAGTGTTCTACATCAAGCTGTTGACAAGCGGCAAACTGCAATCCCACCTTGCCGATGTTGAAGAACAGGCACAGGAACTGTTTGACCATCTTATGAAACAACGGGCAGAGCGTGAGGGCATTACCGAAAAACTGAAAGCAGACAACCAAATGGAATGGGTTGGCAGAATGAGCAATCTGCGGTCTGCGGTTACGGAAACTGTCAATGCCGAGGTGATCTTCGTATGAGAAAACGGAAGTATTACCTTTACCTCACAGCAGAGGAGCGGCGGTATATCTTCAATGCTTTGCTTGCTTTCCGCAACAGACTGATAGCACAAGGCAGATATACGGATGCCGTTGACGAGGTTATGATAAAGTTCGCAAAATGAGACTGTAACGCCAAAATACACAAAATCGAGGGGTAAGGTACAAACACCTTACCCCTCTGTTTTTGCGGTCAGAAAATAGCTTGAAATATGGCTTTTCATCCCATTTTCGTTACTTGTCTACTTTCTCTAACATCGCATCATAAATTGCCTGTGTTTCTTTTGGATCGCTCATTCCAATGACAAGAGTTTTCTCGCCGGAAGTCAAGATAATATGCTCTTTAGCACCTGTATAGGAATATAAGGTGTATGATCCAAATTCATCATTTTGGAAAATGCCCATAGATAGTTTGGGAGAACCAAAACCGCTTGTTCGCACTCCTACATCTAAATTCTTACGGTATTCAATGGTCTCAATTTCGGAATAATCGATCTCCAGGTCTGTCCAATAGGTTGCATTGATCGTTAATGCTGTATCTTCGCACTTTACCTCGATGTTACCAGTAAACATTAAAAGAGCAACACCTAATAAAATGATGGGTACTATAACTGCGGTTATTCTAAGCGCAATTTTTTCCGCACCGCTTTTGGGCGCTTCAGCATATACAATTCCTTCCTTTTGATGCTGTTTGTAAATGAAATAAGAGTAAACTATAGGAATAATCGCCAAAGCAGCAATCACACATACTACAACCCATACCATCACTTTTAGAGGAAGAAAAATGGAGAGCAATAAAATAAGTCCTCCAACTACCCAGACCTTACCGCCAAATCTATGCGTTTTATTCCAATTCTCCTCGTTATTCAACGCCCAAGAAATCTTGATACCCAGCGTTCTGTTTTGTTTAACTTTGGGTAAGTAATTGCCTATAAAGATGAACATTACTCCGAGCATAGCCGGCATAAAAAATGCTAAATCAAATTCTTTGCCAAAAGCTGCACGATACATTATTCCGTTTGCGAAAAGGGATATAATCGGAAGAATCCAAAAAACCATTCCCAATGCTTTTTGATTTTGATCTTTTTGTTTTTTATCCAATGAAGTAAAAAGCAAACAAACAAAATGGAAAATCAAAAGTATGATAGGTGTACCAAAGACAGCAAAGACCTTTCCGCTTAATCCGTCCGCATTGCCGTCAGCTCCCCAATGGGTTGTAATAATGTCAGGCAAATCATTCCACATAATGATCCCGAATAAAGCCGGAAGTAAAATAATAATTGACGATATTATAACCTTAATCTTGTTCTTTTTAAGCATTATCATTATCCCCTTTCAAATCTGCAATCCATAGCATAGTTTCCTCCAAAACAGAGGTGTTGATTTCATAGAAAATGAACTTTCCTTCTCTTGTATCTCTGATTAAGTCAGCATCCTTCAACACCGATAGATGTCTTGAAATCGAAGGTGCTGTTACAGAGAAATGGTTGGTAATCTCTCCCGCAGACATTCGCCCCTTTTTCAGCATATTTAGTATTTCACGGCGAATTGGGTCAGCAAGAGCTTTTAATGTCTGTTGCAGTCCCATTTGACACCCTCCCTTAACATTTAACCAAATTGTTAATTATATTATACGCATAGAGACTATAATTGTCAATAGGTTCGCTAAGATTTTCATACAAATTGAAAGGGGCGGCTTTCTCTTTGCCGCCCGTAATATGTAATCCCGCAAGGCAGGGAAACTGCCCTGCGGTGTTGTTTTCGGTGTTAAAGCTATCTTTCTCTGTCGTGGGATCGATGCTTGGGTTTGGTCTGTCTGCCCTCTGCCTGCAACCGTCTTAGCTGGTCACGGACACTTTGCTTTTCTGGCGGTGCATACCGTTCTTTTTCGGCGGGTCTGCTTTTTTCTTTGACCTTGCGTTCCCATTCTGCAAGCTCTCGGTTGTAGTTATTAACTATGACTTCTGCCTTGCAGTAGGTTGCCATAAATGCTTGCACGTCGGGATAACCGTCATCTTTCAGAATATCGGGTATTGTTTCAAGCATAGCGGAGATTTTTTCTTCCCTCTGCTGTATCTGCGTTTCCAACGCCTTTCGCTCCTTGCCCTTGAATATACCCTTTGTTTCGGCAAGCTGTGCCTTTAACTTGGGTACTTCATCCTGCAAGCTGCGGATTTCTCTTGCCCTGTCCTGCACCCGTATCATCAGCTTCTGCATTGTGCGGAACTCTGCCATATCCATATTGAGTACCGGTTTGGGCGGTAGTGCCGTCTGCCTTATCAGGTTCTGCAAAAATTCCTTTGCCTTGCCCACAATACTGCGGAACAGATTTGGCAGCCATCCATTCGCTTTAATGGATTGACTTGCTTTTTGGTGGATCTCATCTTTCTTGATTTCCAGTATCTTGGCTTCTTCAATCCCTGATATGAGTGCCATATCCGCCGTTCTGTTCCATTCCTGCCTTGCGGCATTGTCTGCTTCAATTTCTGCGGCTTTGGGATTGTTCTTGCCAATCTTCTTGCTTGGCAGATAGATACTGTCGGGATTGAACACCTTTAGGTGCTGTTCGGGGTCTGAGATATGCCGATTGATAAGGGCGGTATAGATTTCCTTTACTTCCCGAAGAAAAGGGTCGCTTTTGAAGCGGTCATCCTTTACGGTGAAAAGGTGCTGTTCGTATATGCCGCCTTTGGGGATAACGGTACAGCCCTCACGGACTTTGCCGCTTTCATCGGTGATCTCTTTCTTGGTGCGTACCCGCTTGCCCGTTTCATCATAGAATACGCTTCGGGTGGCGATCTTTATATCCGGCTCGGCAAGTAGCCGCCTTTCACTGAATATAAGGTGGATGTGGTAATTGGTCTTTCTCTTGTTGTGGTGGAGTGCCGATACACATTCCACATTGTACCGTCTGCGAAATTCCTCTGTGAAATCTTCAAGTACCTGTTGCGGCTCATAGGTGGTGTAAACTTCGGGCAGGGCAATTATCAATTCCCTTGCTTCGATACACTTCCCCGGCGAGTTGCTTCGCTTAAATTCCTGCTGACATTCTTTTGCAAGGTTTCGCCAAAAGGAATTGTCTGCGGTGCGGTAAGTGGCATAGAGGTTTTCCTGTCTTGCATGGCTTGTAATATACGATATTCTTCCCTTGACATTATACAGCTTTGACATCTGAATAAAGCTGTGGCGTGTCATAAATCATCTCCGTTCTGTGTTGTAAAGGTGCGTTTTCATTTTGCAACCGACTTGTCGGTTGCGGCTGTTTTGGCGGCGGGTGCTGACGAGACAGCCAATGAAAATTGCGGCAGCAATTTTCTCTGTATCATAGCGGCGGTATATGCCGACAAGCTGTGATACAGGCTCCCTGCAAGGGCGAAATATCACTTGAACAAATCGTAGATTTGTGCGAGGGGTGTATTTCGCTCTCAAACGCCGAGGGCTTTGAGAACGGTTTACTCTACCTTACGGACATCATCCTGACACAGTAGGTTTCTGCCCTGATTGACGGTCATAAAACGCTCTAAGGTATCCCTGCGGATAATGGTTTTACGTCCGACCTTCAGAACAGGCAGCTTGCCCCAGTCCACCAACTTTCGCATTGTGTTTCTGCCGATGCCGCTGGTTTCTGCCGCTTCTTCGATTGTCATTCCCATTTTGATTGCGTTCATAGTGCTGTTCTCCTTTCTTAAATACTCAAAATGCAACTTTGGTATTATCATTATACTTATTTTGCCATCACTTGTCAACCTGTTTTGCAACCTTTTAAGGATTATTTTTAATATTTTTCGGAAATAGGGGTTGCAAATTGAGCTTGTTTGTGCTATACTGTACTCAAACAGGAGGTGAATACCTTGGAAGAAGAAACAATGTTTACCCCAAAACAAGTCGGGGAACGCATTAAAGAGCGTAGAATAGAACTCAAACTTTCTATGCCGGAACTTGGCAAGCGTATCGGCGTGAACAAGTCTACCATTCAAAGGTATGAAGCTGACGGCGTTGATCCGAAGCGAACAATGATTATCAACGGTCTTGCCGAAGCACTTCTTACCACTCCCGAATGGCTGACAGGTCTTTCTGATGATAAGGAATATGACAGCTATACACTCTGCCAAAAGGACATTGAGCAGCACATCAAGAAATATCTTGATACGGTGTCCTCTACCGTAAAGGGTGAGCCGCACCAACAGATGCTCACTACATTTCTCGGGAAGATAATTGATTTGTACTCTGTGCTTTGCCACTACTTTTCCGATGCTATGACAGAGGTTGACCGTGTGGCAAACGATGAAGGCTTGAAGCAATCGCTTATGCGATACGCTATCGAGTCGGGAGCGATTACCGAAAAGGTCTATCGCAACGAAATGGAATTACCTATCGAAGATATGAAACGATTTCTTGACGGGATTTTACATATCTACGATGAAGGTCGTACCGCTGTAAAGATGGGCGATCTCTTCGAGATAGTGACGGAAGCTGAAAAAAGGCTATCCGAAAAGAACAATTCCGTGGCACCTTGACAATTAAAAAAGCCGATTGAAACCAATCGGCAGAAGTGACACTATTTACTTTACGCACACCATATGTCACAGTTCCGATTGCCACGGATAGAAAGGAGAAATTTTATCTATGGCAAAAGGTTCTGTAAGAAAGAAAGGCAAAAAGTGGTACTACCG
>ERZ1035032.57-NODE-57-length-81839-cov-7.266996_pt1 | contig 81839 bp, 77 predicted proteins | sample MGYA00520693_ERZ1035032 | MGnify/ENA primary metagenome ERZ1035032 (study PRJEB33766, sample SAMN09781740) | gut metagenome | biome: gut microbiome | host: Homo sapiens | place: Madagascar | study: EMG produced TPA metagenomics assembly of the PRJNA485056 data set... | reverse complement strand
GCAATTGTTTATGGCGGCAGCTGTGCCGGCGACACTGCTTTCCGTCTCATGCGTCCGGGAGCATCTGCCGGAAGGCTCGGGCGTCACCGCAGGGATTGAGATCCTCGTTGACGGGGACTTCCGCAATACCCGTTCCGCCGTGGGGCCCGAATCCTCGCTTGACGGATACGAGAGCGCGGCCAAGGACATGACCGTCTTTCAGTTCGGAAAGAGTTCAGGCGGAGGATACGTGCTGGAGAGGACGTATCATTTCAACCTGACGGGAGGCGCCGCGCCCAAGGTGAGCGGCGTATCCGGAAGGAACTACAGGTTCTACGCCGTTCTCAACTGCGGAGACCTTTCGTCATGCCTCTCCAGGGGTGACGGGGAAAGCAAGCTCACGGGGCTTGCCCTGTCCTGCCCGCCGTCGGAGTTCTCCCTTGCGAAGGGTATGCCCATGGCCTGCGGCCCGGTGGACGCTGCTCTGGGAACTACCGTCTCGCTGCGTTTCACCAGGCTCCCTGCCCGTTACGACTTCAGGGTAACCAAGAACTTCTCGCACGGCACGTTCCGAATAAAGAGCCTTCGCCTAAGACAATCTCCGACAGAGACGTCTCCCTTTGCCCCAAAAAGGGCATTCTCCGTTTCCGAAGCCTCAAAAATGGCGGACGGCGACCGCGCGACAGATACGGACCTCACCGCGCTCGAGGCCGGCTCGTCCGTGCGTTTCTACACGCTTGAGAACGCCTGCGGCAGGGCCCTCGACAATCCGGCGGCAGATCCGAAGCTGAAGGTGCCGCAGAGCGGCACGTCAGAGGGAGGATACCTGCCGACATATATTGAAATGACAGGCACATACACAGACCTCTCCGGCGGCCTTGTCAGCGAGAACACCTACAGGATGTATCTTGGTGAAAACAACTACGACAGCTTCGACGTCCTGAGAGGCACGAGATACACCCTGACACTCAATCTCACGGATGAGGGAGGGTTCGTCGACGACTACTGGAAACTTGAGCCGGAGGTCACCGACTCGAGGACCTTCAGGTTCGACAGGAGGGAGTACACAGTTGAAGGCAACTCCAGCACCGTTGTGGGGATTGTCGGAAGCTCTCCGTACCACGGCATAACCTACAGCCTTGACGCGTCACTGTCGCAGGTGTCTTTCGACAAATCGTCGATGAGGCTCTCGCAGGGCAAGGTCACTGCCCAGAGGAGCGGCAGCCTCACCGCCTATTACTGGGACGGGCGCGTCGCCGACAGATGCACGGTCACGGCCCTGGCCTACAAGGAGCCCATTGACGTGAGTCCGATAGGCATGGTGAACGTCAGGACATCCTGGGACCACCAGTCGCTCACCAAGGTGCATGATCCGGCCTGTACACGTGACCACGGGGCGCATGACACCAGATGCACACGCAACCACACGTCACCCTGGAATGACGACTACATCGACATTGATGACTGCCCCAACCGCATAGAGGACATCGACCATTGTCCGAACTACGTGCTGGAACTGTCGGGAGCAGGCATCGTCAGCATGTCGTTCCAGATAGCCGCCAACTACAGGGTGAACAGTGCAGGACAGCTCGTCTATGACATACTCACGCCCGGACGCGACTATGTCTTGGAATCGTTCGAGCTCCTGACCGATGACGGCAGGGACGGCGATGACAGCGCCAGCTATGCTCCGGCCGAGTTCTCCGGCAATACCGTGAACATCAGCTGCCAGTTCCAGGATTCCAACAGAACGCACTGGTTCATAAAGATCATACCTACAGGAGCGAAGCTGGACCCGCTGGAGAGGAACTATGTCGTAGCCAACGGAGGCTCCGAGCCGATAAACTACAATGAGGCGAAGGTAACGTATCCGAATGCCTATCTCCCACACACATACATTCCAAGGTGCAGCAAGGCTGACTGGAGGGTATGGATGCTCTCGGACAAGAGCATCGTGGAGTTCGAGAATACCGACGAGCCCCAGCGAAAGAACTCCTTCATGGACAACGAGGAGATGTGCGCCACCGTCGCCAGCGGCAAATATGGAAAAACAACGAAAGTATATGCCGTGGACATGAACGGCAACGTCCTCAAGGAAAGCGTATTCAATACGGACGAATATACTTGCAACGTGATATGGCACGACTTCTTCGACGACCCGATAGATGCGTCAAGACTGGAGTTCAACTTTTACACCGGGTTCCGGGAGTGTCTCCTGCCAGTCACCGTAGTCAACGAGGAAGTCGTTCTCGAGGCGGTGCTGGACGACCGTCCGACAGTATACAACACGACGGAAGACCGGTTCTTCGACTTCTGGACTGACGGATACACCGTCGCGGCCATACTCTATGTCCAGGAGTCATACGACACCTATGACTGGGATGCGGAAGTGAACGTGAAGGGCGTTAGCAGGCATTACCTGAACGTGGCTCCTGACGGCAGCTGGACACTGAGGTAGTTCGCAGTCAGTGCTGCTGGCTTATTGCAATTCAAATCACTAGAGTTGAATTTGTAATTAAATTGAATTGTGCTTAACTTAGAGAGTCGTTAAGCACAATTCTTTCATTTTTATAGACAAATAATTTATGGAATACGAAGTAATAGATGGAAAAGGAATAATTCCTGACGGAACAAAAGAGATTACAGAGTCGGCTTTTAAAGGTTGTACTCGTCTACAATCAATCGTGATTCCCGGTAGTGTAACAGTGATTGGAAGGGAGGCATTTAGCGGCTGCACTAGTCTACAATCCATTGTAATCCCTGATAGTGTAACGAGGATCAACTACTCTGCTTTTTCCGGCTGTAATAATCTTACTTCGATAATTGTGTCAAAAAACAATTATAGATATAAGTCCACCAATAATTGTATCTTAACCAAAGATGGTAAAAAACTTATATTATGTCGGAATCATAATATTCCAGATAGTGTAACAATGATTGGAGAGTGGGCATTTAAAGGCTGCACTAGTTTACAATCAATTATAATTCCTGATAGTGTAACATCGATTGGATGGGCGGCATTTTGGGGCTGCACTAGTCTACAATCCATTGTAATCCCTGATAGTGTAACGGTGATTGGAGGGGCGGCATTTAGCTGCACCAGTCTACAATCCATTGTAATCCCTAATGGCGAAACGCGAATTGATACGTCGACATTTGAAGGATGTGGTGGACTACAATCCATTGTAATCCCTGATAGTGTAAAGGAAATTGGAGAGTCAGCATTTTCATATTGCACCAGTCTGCAATCAATTGAAATCCCTGATAGTGTCACTAAGATTAAAAGTCATGCATTTGAAGGATGTACTAGTTTACAATCAATTGTGATTCCGGATAGAGTAACAACGATTGATAGTACTGCATTTATTGCTTGTAATAATCTTACTTCGATAATTGTGTCAAAAAACAATCCCGAGTATAAATCCACCAATAATTGTATGTTGACCAAAGATGGTAAAGAACTCATATTATGTAGGAGTCATAACATTCCTGATGGTGTAACAAAGATTGGAAGATGGGCATTTGATAGCTGCACTAGTCTTCAGTCAATCGTGATTCCTGATAGTGTAACAACTATTGCTCATAATGCATTTTGTGACTGCATAAGCCTGCAATCAATAACCATCGCAACTCAAGAGAAAAGGCCAGACATGTCTCGTGAAAAGATAGAATACTTGTTACAGGAATTATCTGAATACTCAAAAGAAATCTCTCTTAGAGTCCCTATTGGCTGCGGTTATGCCTATAGACATCATACTGCGTTTGAGGGCAAGTTCAAAAATATCATCGCCGATATTGATGCCTGATAAATACCATAAATAGAGTACTGAAGGCTTCTTATTACTTCGGTTACAAATGATTTGCAATGACATAGAAATGTGCTTAAATTGTTCACGTTAGGCGCATTTCTTTCATTTTTATGGGCAAGCAATAATCTGAGAACTTATGGAATACAAAGTTACAGACGGACAGACCATTCTAATACTTCGTGAGAAGATCCCCAATAGACACAAATGTTAGTTTATTTCCTGACTTTAACAGCCTAAAAATTCCGTTTTTCTTACGTTCTGATAATCAATATATTGTAAAAAGCGCAGATTTTTCAGGGTGAATCGCATCACCTTTTCGTGCCTTTGAAAGAAGCTTCGTACATAGGTGTAAACAAGTAGGGTGAATCATTGCCAAAGTCAGGAAAATGAAACAGCAGGAACAGTACAAGTTTGGGAATACTATTTCTGTCCTCGATGGATATACTTTAAGCCCTCGATAATAGTGATTTTCCTAAAAGGACTTGAGATATTCGTATTCTCCGACACCCATGGCCATCATCGTGCCTACAGGTGCCAGAGGATGCGGATATTGTCATTTGTGCCAGTGAAGACCTCCCCGACGATATCGACATACTGGTTACACACTGGTCCCCTTACGGCATCCTGGACAATGACCTGTGTTCTCCGGACATTCTGAACTTCGTCCTGAAGGCAAAACCCAAGTGGCATCTCTTCGGCCACATTCACGAAACTGAAGGGCAACAATTCCAGCTGGCAGCACCATTCGCCAAAATATTTCCGCTTTTAACGCCATTTTTTAGCTTCTGCCGAATTTCTGCCGAAGGTCTGGTTATTTTTGCCGAAAAACTATCGATATGGCAGAATTCATCAATCAAATCCCTGGTTACGAAAAGGGTCGTGTACAGCGTATCACCGCCACTGACGAAGTGAGCGAATCCTTCATCGTCGCCCAGATGGCGTCCGATCTGCGCAAGAAGTGGAACACATCTGTCCTCTGCATTTCCCTGGACGGTCACAAAGAAGCTATAGAATCCTTGATCCCTCAGGAGAAGGCTGTCGGTACCGTCTATGTCCTGGACCAGAAGAATCCCGAGTTTAAAGTTGTTCTTCGCAAAGCCACCGGCATCATCAACCGCCGCTTCGTCCGAGCCCTCATCATCAGCGGTGCAGAGCGCCTCACCGCTAAATACTTCCAAGATCACCCGGAGAAAGGTAGAGAATGGATAGCCAGTCACCTTGAAGGACTGTCCAGAGGCATGGGCATCCCCGTCATCCTGGTGAGAGTCCACGAAGATCAATCAGAAGAACTATAAGGTATGAGCCGAAGTAAACTTAGAGACAACTTCATGAGGCGCTGTTATACAGGGCGGTCTTTTATTTGTACGATCGACTGACATATGATATTTATCGGTAATTAAACAATTCTTCCCGCCAAATTGGCAGGTTTAGTGTTATCGTGCAAATATGACGATTTTCTGTGGGCTTTCGGTTGAAAACCCTGCGTCATGTTTTGGGCAGATGGAACACAAGTACGCTTAAATCTATCTCATTGTCTTTTCCACTCTCAAGATGAAGGATATACTGCAACTGCCCCTTGGATTGTATGCTATTCTCGCGAACATAGTACGAATGGGCCTTCACCTGTTTAGGAATTTCCACCAGCACATTATCAATATTCTTACTCCGCACGAAGAGAATCAAAACCGCCTTACTCTGCCGCCATGTCAAATAACCGAGAAGTTGGTCAATAGATGACTGGATCTGGAACGCCCCCTTCCATATCTTACACTCGGCAATAAACAAAATCATATTGCCGGATTTAACCATTATATCGGTTTTTCCATGATTGTTAAATGTCTCTCCAGTAGCTGAAAGGGATGAGAAGGAATCCTTTAAATGCGCGAGGAAGAGGTTGCGCAAATCCTCTTCTCCCATAGAAGTATATGAATCGGGAGATTCTTCCAGACTTTGACCAAACGCCTTTAGTGACGAGAGAATCTCTCTATAAGCCTGATCTTCAAGTCTCGGAGTCGGAGATGTCGATTTGGCCACTGGAGGTTTCATTGCGAAACTACGTTTTTTGGCAACAGTCGGCACAGTATAAGTTAATGCTTCTTTATTGTCTTGAACTATTGGAATGCCCAGATCTTCTATTTCCTTCCGTTCCTTGAGCGCTCTTTCTTTACGGGCGGCAAATGCAGAGGGTGCGGTTGATGCTACTTCATCGTTAAATAACTGAATGTCGGATTGTGCATACTCGAACATGTCTGACGCAGCACCTGCAGCTCTGGCAATTTCACTTTTAGTTTCTTCTACACTCGATTTACCCAAGATGTCGCCATAGATGTATCCACTGCCAACAGAGAAAAGGGACCACCCTGAAAGTGTAAAAGTAGACGGTTTATATTGCAAACAAGCGCTATCTCCAGTAAAAGGAATATGAAGAGTGTATGCAATTTTATCGGTGTACCAAGTACCATCGTTCCACGGTGACGGATAATTGTTCTTTACAGAAACCTCGCGCGTTTTAAGATACTGTTTCTCAGTATGTAATGAAGGCGGTTCTATTAGATACTTTTCGGATATGTATGCTAAATACGCCGTTTCATCAACAGAGAGTACATAGTTGCTATCAAGGTTACGGATTTCATTAACAATCGACTGGGTACGGGCGTTCAGCCAATCATGCAAAGACTCTCGTGCAAAGAGGTCTCCTGACATATATTCCCAAATTTCTTTTTTCATTGATATGTGATGCCCTTATTCAAAACGTAAATTTACAAAAAGTTCCCGACATAGCTTTGTCAAGTCGCTCGAACTGTGCATATTTGCATATGCATCAAGAGTCTCCCCGGAGGAGCACCCACCGAGTAGCAACGCCTCCTCACCAGACCGTTCTACCAGCACGCCAATGAAATCTACGCACGTTTCGAGGACAGGAAGGACATAAACTGGTTCTATTTCATCTCGTTGTTTTTGGAGATGACCTACTCCAATAACGGGATTGTATCCGAGCTTGCTCCAGACCCTGTGGCTGGGGGTCCTTCGTACAGAACACCTTCAACAATCCGGGGTTGTCCAAGTGTGGCAAGATGGTGCTCCCTTTCCGATACGTGGACTCACCCCTTAGCGGCTGCTTGGGTCTGGAAGGATATTGTGATTGTGGTTGGAGTGGCTTTGAGACTATTTCCGGTTGGTTCAAGCGAGGAGTGGCTATGCGGGAGCAGCTTACTGACGACAAAATCCGACACAGTAAGTACAAGCTGTTTCACATCAACGCTGAACTTGCAACCCTCGACGAACTGTCGACGTGGTTGACACTATGAGTAATCCAAGGTTTGCGGAAAGCGGAATCTCGATGGAGGCTGCGCTCCTTATAATCGGCCGAAGAGATCTACTTTTTAACCTTGAACTGCCATTTGAAAGGGCATTTGACATACTTGACACCACTTAAGGTGAAGTATTCTTTCCCTTCAATGTTGGTGTTCTTTCTCCAGTTACCTGGGGACACTTCAACATAGTCAGACACATTCCTTCTCCAGCAGCGCTCAATGCGTTCTTCCGCTATTATTCCGCCATCATGCCATTCCACCCAGTCAGACGATTCCAGCGGAATGCCCTTGATGAGCATATCGTCATATATTTCAGTGGAATTCTTGACAGACAGCTCTTTCCCGCTCTCGTATTTAATCTTGTATTCCCTGATTAGAAAGGATGCACGGTACTTGAGCTCAGGATTCTCAAAGGTAATATCGATGCCGGAGGTATGCGGGTTAACACTGCCTATGGGGAAATACGGGATGCTTTCTATGCCACGCTGTTCGAAAAAGTCCGGATGTTCGGGATGATCGGCTCTCTTTCTGTCATTCGTGTGATACATGATAGGGTCTTTGAATCGGCCGGGGCCTTCCTCGTGGTAGTATAACTCAATGGCTGTGGGATGAATCTCACGAACTATAGTTTTGCCGTCTTCTTTACTGAACACTTTGAAATACCCTGCCAGGATTCCCTGGGCACATTCCATGAAGCTCAACCCAATCACTTCAGCGTAATCTTTCCTACTTGAAGGAGAAGGGAACTTTGCCTCTTGGCGATTATTCTGGAATGCATATAGATGTGCCTTAAATTTAGAAAAACTTTCCATGATTATTCCTACTTTTTTAAGCAACGATTTGGAGATATTCATTGACATCGGATAGGATGTTCCAGGTGACACAATTGAGAGCGCCTCCGTTCTGGACAAGACTCAAGCAATCGTCAACGGTAAACACCTTGTAGTCAGGATAGAACTTCTGGATTTGCTCCCTCGCCATTCCATCTTCTTCAATACCCAAACCCGGCACGAAGATGCATTTCTTGGTCTGGAGGAAGTTGATGTATGCCCAGGACAACTTAGCGTGTTTGTTGCTGCCATAAGCCAATTCTTCTACAGTGAAATGCTCCGACAGCATCTTCTTCAGTTCTTTCCTGAGGCCGGGGTCAAAATCGGCATAATTGTTCAGCAGAACTCTGTTTCCATCAATCCACCGGACCATTCCATCGGCGTGGCCGTACTTTTCATAACGGTCCCAGGGAATCAAGACAATCTGTGCCTGGAAATGATTCTCCAGTTCAACAATCATATTCCTGTTGAACTTCATAGGGTTCTCCTTAATGATTTTATCGGTCATTATGACCTTGTCGCCGCATTTGACCACATTGCCGCCGTCCAGAACAATATCCGTGGTAACGCAATTCAGCTGCAGGTTCTTGCAGATGGAGGGATAGTCTGGAATGAAGTCCTCGAATCCCTTCAGGTAATCCGGAGTGTATCGGTAGAGCAGGAACTTGTCCTTCTCTAACTGAATGGGCATATAGTCCCTCGCCCAGATGTGCTTCTTGGAAACAGCCAGAGGAAGGAACTGAGTTTCAATATTCCAGCCGCTTAATTTCGCAAGAATCCTTTCAAGGACTTTTCCATAGTGCATCAGTCCTTTGGACAAGAACACCTTGTTGGTTTGTTTATCAGAAATCATAACCTTCGTCTAAAAAGTCCATATCTAAACAATGCTCCTTGTTATACGCATCAATATCAAATCCATGTTCAATGGCCAGGTTCTGCCAAGCATCGGCCGGCTCGTAGTCTATCTCCTCACCGAGGCCATATCGGTAGCATCTGGATAGGTTGAATTCGGCACATGCGCCTCCGCCATAGTCTACTGCCTTTTTGAACCATTCAAATGCCTTCTTGTAATCGACGTGCATCCCGACACCTTCCTCGTAGCAAAGGCCTATATCATTCATCGCACTGGCCACTCCATTATCTGCCGCCCAGAACAACAACCATAGCCCCAGACTCTTACTCTGTTTCGGATAAACATTCTCTATAATCAACTGACCATAGGTTGCTGCAGCGCACAGGTTTCCTTTCTCGATTGCCTTCAATAACCAGAATTCGGACCAATAAATGCTTTTCTTCACTCCTAACCCGTCCTTGTAGGCGAATGCATAGAAGTTCATTGCATTGCTCTCGCCTTTGTGAGCCAACTTTCTAAAAATCTTAGCGGCGGTCTCATAATCGCGATCTCCAAACCATCCATGTTTAAGCCCTAATGCCAGACTATTACCAGCCTCAAGGTTCCCCATTTTGTAGGCCTCTTCCAACAGACGGCGTCCATTCTGAATGTCTCCTTTCTTCAGGAGTTTCATCCCATCGGAAAACCGCAATTCGGCTTCATCCATTGGCAAATCTTCAAACGGCAAATCAGGATCGCTCATAAGATGGAAAGTTCTTCCATCACTTGGTAATTCCCTGTCTACCAGAGCAGGATGAATTCCCAAGATTCTGTTTACATCTTTTATGTTCATACGCTTTGGGTTTGTTGCCGCAAAGGTATGAGGTCAGTTATGGGAAAGCAAAAATCTTCTGTTAAAAAGTGTTAAATATATATAAATAGTTATTTATCGAATTGTATTCGATTGTATATCAGCGATTTGTATTAAAATCTATTTAATCATATCATCAGCCGAATTTGTAAAACCGCATACAATAAAATACAAAACATGTACCACAGAGGTTAACTATAAGTCTAACGTCTGCTGACCGCCGTAATGATCCACCCAATGCTGAGCTTTTATCTCAAGCGCCGCAATTTCTTCTGAAGTGGAGGCTACACCAATCAGGGTCGGTTCATTGAACCGGTCTGAACTTTTGTCGACAACGTACTCGCTGGTCGCACCTGATTTATTGCGTCTTTTGCGTACAAACTTAACTGCAAAGGTGCTCAAATGTGATACAATCCACCATAAAAAAAATCATTGCTTTAATATATTATTGATAATCAAGCATTAAGAAGATAGCCGATTTTTAGTTGTCAAAAGTCAGGAAATAGAGAACGGGCGACTTGAATATGGCTCAAGTCGCCCGTTCTCTTTAATACCACACCGGATCAGTCGACGGTCGTAATACACGAGCTGGCCGAAACGGTCTCACCTGACTCAGTGTATGATGCAGTGATAACCGTCCATCCGCTGTACTGGCAAGCCGTAACCACACCGTCGCTTCCGTAAATGACGTGCTGCACCCCGTCATCCTCGACGGACCATCTGCAAAGCGAAGGCGCAATCTCCTTCCGGCCTCCGTCCGGATAGACGGCAAAGACCTTGAGGCGCACGGACTCGCCCCTTTCAAGCGTCACCTCCGAAGGCGACACCTCCAGCGACATCAGCTGCTTGTCCTCCGCCTTGACGGTGAACGTGACAGGCTTCTCGAATACGGCCGGCGGAGCGGAAAGGTTGCCGTTCCTGTAGAGCCTTACCTGCGCGTTGACGGTGGCTGTTCCAGGGGCGATGCCGAGGACGCCGAGTCCTCCGTCCGCCCTGACGACCTCCGGGTTGTCGGAAGTGCAGAACGCTTCAAGCGTAACTGTCTGGCCGTCGTCGTAGAGAAGAGTGCCTTCGACCTTTGCCGTCTCGCCTACACGGATGGTGTAACTTTCATCGGACGGCGTCCAGGATACGGCTGTATTCTCCTTGAACCCGGTGTTCTGCTCCTCCTTGTTGCAGGATGTACCTGCGATTGCCGCGATGAATGCGGCGGTGGCGGTCGCCACGATTCCAAATCTCGATCTCATTGAATGGTTGTTTTAAATGTTGATATTGTCCTCACCGTCTTTCTCAGTCCGGCATCTGCCCGATGATGAATCCCGCAAGAATCAGGAATACGGCCAGGGTGAACTTCACCGTGCCGAAAACGAACTTGAACAGTCCGGAAAGTAAATTTCTCATCACAAATCCCTCCTATAGTGTTATTTATTGTTTTTCTGACCAAGACTTCTGTAACCGTCAACAAGGCCCTTCAGGCATTCCGCTGCGTCCGCGGCCTCGCCCATTCCGCATCTGAGCGTGCCTGCCGTACAGTTGTCGAACATCCCGGCATCAATGGCCTTGGCATATTCCCTGACGAACTCCCGGCACGAGGAGATGCTTCCGTCGATGGAGCCTTCGACTCCATTGACTTCCTCAAGACAGAAAAGGGCCTCCTCCAGACTCGTCCTGGCCCTGGAAAGCTCATTGAGCACGGCAGGCGCCGTCTCTTCCGAAGCCCTCCTGTGTGCGGTGCCGACGATCCTGCTGGCCCTGTATCCTGCCGCCAGAGCCCTGCCGATGGTATCCTTGTTTTCTTTTTTTCTGTCCATAACAAGCGTCAATGTATCCTTGTGGACGGCGGAAAGCTGAAAAAGTGTCCGCTTTTGTCCGCCAGCGTTCATAAGATTATAAAAACAATACAAATATAGTATTATTCATCTACTCTGCAAAACTATAACGATACTTTATGTTAATTTTACATTGGCGAACAGTTAAGCAGAGGAATACAATTAAGGCGACCGCATCTGCGGCCGCCATCTTTGGGGTTGAAGGTACGACCATCAGTCTTCAGTTGACGAGCATCGGTACCCCGATACCAGGAATCCGAGGTACTCCTGCGCGGTCTCGGCGTAGGACTCGGCATCCCTAAGCGTACCAAGTTCAATCCGGTCAAGTTCCTCAAGGTCACTCATGGCCTGTCGCAAGGTCTCTAGGTAAACTGCGCACCTATGTTGACAGTCCTCGATTGAGGCTGCTGCACGCAGCACGTCCTCGACCTCGGCAACGGAGGTCTCCAGGCAGCGGATGGTCTCGTCCAGTTCATTGATGACATTTGGTTGTGTGTCCGCCGACAGCAGCCTTCTGGCGCGGCAGACGGATTGATGGCAGGCGGCTCCCTGTACGGCAGCCGCTTCAAGTAATACATTTTTTCTCATATGTATTATTAGATTGTTTGGTTATTGGGATGAACACCGTGTCCTTCCCTTCACTGGTGCAGTCACCGCCGGAGAATCGTTCTCCATGAACCTGCCACAATCTGTACAGTCATCTCTTGGATATTGTTTTTGTACTCCAGTAATGGGCGCACTTGGGATAGATACGGCAGTTCCGCCCCAGCAGACTGCCGTGGGCTGCAGCCATCGGGACTCCGGAATGGACGGAGCCGAATGAAAAGTGAAAGCTGGTTCTCTAGCGGTGTTTTCGGATTGGCGCGGAATCCGTGTCCGGATATGGGCACGCGCGTCTGAAGAAGGTCCGGAGGTTTATCTGTACGGACAGGTAATGACCTGTTTCCTCCAAAGGCCTTGATGTATGAAAACTGCGGACAGAATCACGACGTCACGGATTCTGCCCACGATAGTAATCTTGTCTCTTATGGATGATTCCTTGTCCGTTTATCTTCATCACGACTCAATTCTGACACTATACCTGCTGAAAAGCGAAAAGGTTGCAAAGATAGTTCACCCCAGCCGTTGTTCGTAATTATTCGAAACAAATACGTATTTTTCCGGACAAGAGGTATCCTGACGCGTATTTACGGTAGTTCATTATCCAAAAGAGAAAGGCGCCGCCGCGATTCACATCGTGACGACGCCGCCCGTACGTACAGGCTTGCCGTTAGAACTTAAAAACTGATATAAATAAGCATTCTTCTGCTATCCCTCCGGCATATCCTCTTCCCGACTCCTCTTTGCGAGTGGCTTTAGGTTGCCGATTATCGGAGTATACTGCTTGACGCTGTCCTGGGTCAGTCCCATCTCCTCACGCTTCTTCCTGCCGACCGAGAGCTTGACGAAGTGGGTGTTGCCGTATCTGTTGTCGGGCACCTCGCGCACTTCGATGTCCATGTAGATGTGTCCGCCCTTCTCCTTCGAGCCTACGAATATTGAAGGATTCCCCGACACGGGAATGACGACGGTCTGGTTCCCACTCGCCGTGGTTTCAAGTCGCGCCCCGTTGAGCGCCGAGAGGTCGATATTGCCGACCAGTGACTGGTTGTTTGCCATTTTCTTGTGGTTTTATGTTGGTATTGTATCTTGCCCGACCTGCCGGAGCGGTTAGTCCATCAGGTCACGGCAAATATAAGAATAAATACTTTAAGATTATTATTTAGATACTATTTAATTAGGAATTTTCTACTTCCGCTCACTTTCGAAGAGAATCTGGCGTATATCTCAGGCTCATCCTTCTCCAGTAACTTCCTGTCGAGGGTGACTGTCGTTTCAGGCTTGCCGTACTTCATCCACTTCTCGGGGAACTCCTTCTGGAAGGCCTTCTCGTCAAACACCTCCTTGAGGCTGCTCTTCCATGTGGCCAGCATCCTTACCTCTCCGGTGTCGGTGTCAGTGTAGGAGAGAGTTTCGGCCTCTCCCGTAGCCATCTTCAGCGCATCTGTAAGATTAGTCTCGCGTTCCTCAAGTTCCTTGAGTTCTGTCCGACAGTCCTTGAGTGACTTCCACAGTTCGAATATGGCCTTGTCAGCATCCGCCGTGAGTCCTTTCCTAGACTTGGGATATCGCCTCAGCGTATCCGCGGCATTGGTGTCTGCCGGCGGGATATCCTTCCCTATATTCTCGTTCCAGAAGCGGTCGATCCTTTCTATAAGCGCATCGAAGAACGGCCGGTTGAACGGAACCTCCGCGTAGTCGAAATGCAGCGTCGGGGAGCCCGTGATCCAGCAGAGCGTGCCGGCGTCGGCTCCCAGGATGCCCATCTGATACTGTATCTGGCAGTACCAGTAGTCGGGCAGGTCATCCTTGTCGACAGTCTTTGACGTGGACTTTATCTCAAGCACCCTCGCGTTTGCCACTGTCTGCTCCGATGCCGGAGTTCCTTTCGGCCAGTAGAGGCGGTCGGGGCTCACGCGGAGATAGTCCCTTTCAGTATCCACCGCCATCCAGTCTCCCTCGGACGTGATGTCGACGATCGAGCCGGTCTTTCCGGAGAACCATTCAGCCACGGCCGGCTCAAGTATATGGCCGTTGAACATGGCGTCGCTCTCCTTGACGGGTTCGACCCGTCCCGTCTTCAGCAGGTACAGCCCGTACGGTGTCTGGAACGGGCTCGCGCCCATTATTGTTCCGGCGTCGGACGACCCGATGCCCCTCTTTCTCTCTTCGAGCCACTCCTCGTGGGTGGCCGGTCTTATGACTCTGTAACTCATCTCTTTGTCTGTTTTCAGTTTAACTTGTCCTTTATGTCCTTGTAGTCCGCGAACCTGACACGCTCGCTGAACCGCTTTCCGTTGTGCCAGAAGTCCTGCCACAGGTCGTCCGAATCCTCTCCGTCCCCGTTGACGCGGACCGTGATTTCCGGATACGCCCTCGACAGCCGCTCCATGTCCTCCTCGTAGTCATACCATTTTGCATAGACGGACTCGTACAGCGACAGGTCGTCGCATGAGAGAATCCCGTCGATCTCCCTTGTCATGCTCCGGTACTGTTCTTCCGGCCCCTCCTCGAGGGTGAATACGAATTGTGTATAATATCCCATAGCATCTGTTGTTTTAGAACCACTCTATCCTTATGAAGCCGTTTGACTTGTCCGAGGAATCCAGCCATTCCCTGAATACGGAGATAAGGTCCTCCCTTGTGTATCCGGCGTCGAGGACGGCGTCCGTCTCTTCCGGTGCATCTCCGTTCTCCAGCGAGGCCACCAGCGACCCAAGCCCTTCGCGGCTCAGCTCCATCACGGTCTCCTCGGCGTCGCAGTATTCCACGAGGCTCTTCCTGCCGCCGTCTCCGTCCGGATATTCATAATTCTCAAGCAGGCGGTTGACCGCGTCGCACGCGCCGGCCGAAAAGCATCCTGTACCGTACTGTACCCGGTATGTCGTGCATACATGTACCCTGTAACCCATATGTGATTTTGATTTGCGGGCCGCCGCGGAAGCGGCCCAGTTGATAACCTAACAGTCCCTGAACACTGCGAAGCCGATGCGGTTGCCGTCATCATCAAGGCTGTCGTTGTACATGTCAACCAAGTCGCGGAACTCCTGCGAGCGGAAGAACGCCGCGTCGGCACCGGGCGGAAGGTCAATGTATTCTCCGGCGTGTTCCCGCATCTGCGGGATCTCATCCTCAGAGTAAAGGCACCCGTCAAGGACGAATGCCGGCAGGTCGGTGAACCCTTCCGGATTGCATGTGTTGTGGAAGTTGCCGAACTCGTCGGTGGATGACCAGGCGAACTCTATCGACGGGAACTTGCCCCTGATGAACTCCTCCATGTCGTCCGACTTGCCCCACGCAGAGACGGTTGAGAACCTCAGCCTTCCGTCAGCGTCGACGGAGAACTCTTCCTTCTCGTCAACGTCCGGCCCGCAGAAGCATGCTACGGCGTGGAAGTTCGGGTCGAATGTCCCTCGGCAGTAGATAGGGCTTTCGTCAATCTCCTCCCTCGTCATTCCGAAGGCGGCCAGGAGGTTTCCCATCCAGTAGCGTCCGAAGCTGAAAGGCTTTCCTTCCAGAAGGTTCGGCATTGTGTTGAGTGTGCTGGCGAACTCCTGGAGTTCGTCCATGTCGCCGGTGGCGATGTAGTTTGTGCAGGCCCAGTTTGGCATAATCTGTAGGTTTTAGTTGTTTGACGTTTGTCTTCCGGAGAGTTTCATCAGTTCGTTGAAATTCTCATCCGTGATGTTCCATTGCTTGCGGATGGCGCTCTTGAGTGTCCACGACGGCTTATCCTTCGGTTTCTTGGCAGCCCAACTTATGAAGGCGTTCCACCTCGGATGCTGAGGACTTAATTCAGGCAATCCTTTCGGCTGCTCCGGCAATGTAGGCGCACAGACAGGTGCAGTCGTTTCCTTCTCGGACGGGATTGCCACTGTTGACGTCTGACTCGCGTACTTACCATCGTTACGACCACGATAGATATCCGCTCCAAAGCCGAGCGACTTGCAGGCCACTCCCAAAGCATCCGTATAAGCCTTCTTGTAAGCCTCGTCATCAACGAAGAGTCCTTCGTCCGTCTTCAGTACCAGTCGGTTGCCACCGGTTCCACGTATTGGCTTACTCCACTTGCCGGTCTTTGAGTCCTTGATGTAAAGATTGAGGTCTGTGAATACGCAGATCTCTCCGTTCTGAAGGGCTACCTGTTCCTGACGGGTAACTTCCGTGAACCATCCTTCTCCCGCTGGGCCGAACAGCCTAGTGAGCTGCTCTATTCTCCACATGGGGTCAATCTCGGTAAGGCGCTTTCCCCAAGGCGACTCGAACGGCTTCTGCGCGTCTTCCGGGACGCTCTGCACCTGCTTGAAGATATGCAGGTTGTCCGCATTTTTCAGTTCCATATTGCAGTTGATTTTAAGTTGTACTTTCTCTGCCTCAGGCATTGTTTTTCCTTTCCCTTGACGGGCTGCCTGTGATGCATTGAAAGGATACGGACGGAAGAGAAAGGCAAGGGCGGGCCACGGAAACCGATGCCTGAAAGGTGTCTGTTTCCCAGAACGAAGGAACTGTCCCTTGCCGCCGGACGGACGCGTCCAAACTTTGCAGAACAGGTGGACTGACAAGGGAACAAGGACAAAAAATCCTCTTAATCGACAAAATTACCCTAAAAAAGGCCTCTTATCCGACAAAATTGCTTATTTTTGTTATCAACAACATTGTTATTGGAAAAATTTACGGAACATGATCAATATTCACGAGATAATCATGGCGACTTCCGATAAAACGGAGACAGCAAAGAAGACCAATTTGATAAAGAATGGCAAACTTAGAAAAATAGCGCCTAAGGTTTATACTACAAATATGGATGAAGATCCTAAAATATTAGTGAAAAGGAATCTATTCTATATACTTGGTCAATTGTATCCAAATGCGGTGATAAGCCATAGATCAGCATTCGAGTTCAAGCCCACAGAAAATGGAGATATCTATTTGACATATAAATACTCTAAGATTGTTTCTTTGCCTGGGATTAAGGTTCATCTGATTGAAGGACCTGCCGGAACTGAATATGACAGACCTTTCATTGGAAATCTGTTTGTGGCAAGCAATGAAAGACGCATTCTTGAGAATCTCCAAAAAGGTCGTGCCAGAAATGGCAGTGATTCAAAGTGCCTACCTCGTGAGATCATTGAAAACAGCCTTGAAAAGATGCTTCAAGTAAATGGCGAAGCCGGAATCAATGAGTTCAGAGACAAGGCGCGATCTACATCGATACTGCTGGGAATGACGGAAGAGTTCGAAACCTTGAATGGAATAATCGGCGCCTTGCTGTCCACTAAGCCATCTGCTATTCTCACGTCAGACAACGCAATAGCCCGTGCGGCTGGGCTTCCTTACGATGGTGACAGGGTGAAGTTGTTCGAAGTCCTGTTTGAAGCTTTACACAATGAGATATTCCCGGTAATTGATGAACCGAATCAGACAAATTCTGAATTCAGGAACTTCGCTTTCTTCGAAAGTTATTTCTCCAACTATATTGAGGGCACTGAATTCGAAATCGAGGAAGCCAGAGCAATAATTGATACAGGGCAGCCAATGCCGGCAAGAAATGCAGATTCTCATGACGTGTTGGGCACATTTCAGATTGTATCTAGCCGACGTGAAATGCGACGTACTCCACGCTCTGCAGAGGAATTGATAGAGATACTGCAGGAAAGACATCGAATCATGATGGCCGCTAGGACTGATCGTGATCCGGGAATGTTCAAGATGAAGAACAATCATGCTGGAGATACGCATTTCGTGGACTATGGGCTTGTGCGTGGCACCCTGACGAAAGGATATGAATATTACCGGACTCTTGAATCTCCTTTCTCAAGAGCTCTTTTCATGCTCTTTATGGTAAGTGAGGTTCATCCTTTCAATGACGGTAACGGACGCATATCGCGTATCATGATGAATGCTGAGATGGTCAGTGCTGATCAGTCTAAGATTATCATACCTACCGTATTCCGCGAAGACTATCTTAACTCTTTAAGACGGCTGACAAGACGCTGTGACCCGTCCGTGTTTATCAGAGCCATGTCCAGAGCACGCGAGTTCAGCGCTAATCTTATAGGTGATGATTTCATCGCAACAAAGACTTATCTTGAAAAATGCAACGCATTTAAGGAAGGTGAAGACTATATACTTCGCTTTTAGTCTTAATCGACAAAATTACCCTGAAAAAGGCCTCTTATCCGACAAAATTGCTTATTTCTGTTATCAACAACATTGTTATAAAATAATCAAGGAGTACATAATTAAATTTGATTTTCGGAGGATTAGTTATACCTTTCTGGAAATCTCTAATCATTACATGTTATGAACAAACTGATTACATTCGTCACGTTCTTCATTTTAGCTTTCGCAACAGCTGGAGCTCAATCGTACAACGGCCCAACTACCAGCGAATTAAGGGCATATAGCGTTACTCAAGACACAAAAGTTCCGTTTCGTCTATTTCCAACTCAGAATGCTTGGAATTTCATGAAACTAGATACAAGGACAGGACAAATATGGATGGTCCAGTACTCGGTAAAAAAAAGCACAAGCGCCTTCACATGGACTATCGACGATACTCCTCTTGAAGATGCGACCTCTGAAAATATTGGCCGATTCACTCTGTATCCGACCGCCAACATATTCAACTACATCCTTTTAGACCAATTTACCGGAAAGACTTGGCAGGTACAATACTCATTTGATAAGCAGGAGAACAATTTCCGGATTCGCATTTTCTAGTCTACACCACATAGTCCCTGTCCAGTTCCACAAGGGTATCAACCCTGAAACAGCGCCAGTCCCTGCGCTCAAGGTCGAAATACGAGAAGGTACCGTTAAACGCAGGTTTGCGTTTTGACGGGCTGCCTGTGATGCTTTGGAAGGACACGGACGGAAGAGAAAGGCAAGGGCGACTCCGGGAAACCGATGCCTGCAGGGAGTCTGTTTCCCGGAACGAAGGAACTGTCCCTTGCCGCCGGACGGACGCGTCCAAACTTTGCAGAACAGGTGGACTGACAAGGGAATAAGGGAAATTAATATGAATCTTCCGCTTCACCAGAAGTAAATCTATGTAGGGAATCTCATCACGATTGAAATAATAAAGCAGAAGCAAGTAAAACTGACATATATCTATAATGTAGGTAATGAAGTCACAAAAGATATTTGAGTATAAATACCCATATTTGAGTGTAAATATCTATATTTGTGAATACCAAATATCAACATATCAACACTAAAAGTATATAAGGAATGTCTGCATATAAATCCAGCATATTTGACCTACTCTCCACGGGTAATTTGGCAATACCGGATTATCAGCGGCCTTATAAGTGGACCAAGAGGAATATTGAAGAACTTCTCACGGATATTAGCAAGGCTATTGAAGAAGGTCAAAAGTATGGCGAGTCATACAAGTATCGTATTGGGACTATCCTTATCCATAATTCACAGGATGGCAAATTGTACATTGTTGACGGCCAACAACGAGTCATTTCTATTGCCCTCGTATGCCTATACCTTAGCCCCTCTTTTCATTCTGATTTAACTGACCATTGCTTCTCAGATAATGTCTCGAAACAGAATATTCGAGACAATTACATGTTTATTCGGCAATGGTTCACGCTACAGGGAGATGCTGAAAAGAAGCGTTTTCTTGGCGCATTGAAAGACATTATTGAGGTTATTGTTATCACTGTCGATGAAGAGTCTGAGGCATTTCAATTATTCGATTCCCAGAACAGCCGAGGCAAAGCACTATATCCTCACGATCTTCTTAAAGCATATCACCTTAGGAAGATGAATTCAAGTCTTTCCGAAATGGAACATGCCGTGAAGAAATGGGAGGACGAGGAGCCAAGCGAGATAAAAGAATTGTTCAGCGATTACATGTTCCCTATTTTCAATTGGTCCAAGAAGGCAAAGACAGATACATTTAGTGACCGGAACATTGAGGTGTTCAAGGGTGCCGACATAAAAGAGTCCTACACATACGCAATGAGGGCCTTCAAATCTTCTCCAATCTTCCAGATTAGCGAACCATTTATCGCCGGCAATGATTTTTTCGAGTATGTTGGCCACTATATCCAGTTGCTTCGCGACATTAAAAAAGAACTGGAGCAGAACGGAGAGTTCTCAGCAATACAAGAGATTCTGAGTGATAAAAGCAGTGGCCTAAAGTACTGCAAAACACTATTCTATTGTGTCCTGTTGAGCTACTATGACAGATTCCATTGTTTTGACAAGATGGCAGTTCTTCGGTTGTTCACATGGTCATTCATGATACGCACGGATATGCAGCATCTGGGATATGACACAATCAACAAATATGCGATTGGAGAGTATAACTCGCAGTATTCAAACAATCTTCCCGTATTCTCTTTAATTGCTAATGCAAGAAAGCACGCCGACATTTCCAACCTAACAGTTGAGTGTAATTATTGCGAGGGCCCATGGAGCGATTTGTCGGTAAAACTGTTGATACTTAACGGATTGTATAAAGATGGCAAATAATGATATTGTGGAACTCATCGTCTACAAAGACGAGGAGAATAATATTTTCAAGACAGACAAGCGCTTCCAGATACCTCTTTATCAAAGAGCGTTTGCATGGGAGGACAAACAGCTCATCCAACTCCTGGAGGACATTAACGACAGCTGTGTAGAGCCGAACAGCAAATACTATATCGGAACGTTAGTCGTTGCGGATAAGGGTTCCTACTACGAAGTTGTTGACGGCCAACAGCGCTTGACGTCTCTTTTCCTTCTCCTTCACTGCCTTAAGGCCAAAGTCACACATTCGCTGTCTTTTGCTTGTCGAGATAAATCAAACTACACCTTGGAGAATTTGGACGGAATTCTAATGAGTTCAAGCGTGATTGACAATGACAAGATTCAAGAATCAATCATAAGCGGTGTAAGAATCATCCAGGGCGAGTTGTCGAATGGCGACAAATATGGAGAAGACTTCTTGGAGAAATTGGCTCATGTCGTGATGTACCGCATCGTTGTGCCCCCTCACACCGATCTGAATCATTACTTCGAAACAATGAACACCCGAGGCGAACAACTGGAACAACACGATATACTTAAAGCCTCGTTAATGAGCTATCTTCAGGGAGATAATGCTTGGATGGCCGCTTTTTCCGAGATTTGGAACGCCTGCCGGGATATGAGCGGTTATGTTCAGATGAATTTCAGTAAAGCAAGCAGGGAGTTATTGTTCGGAGGGGATTGGAACGCAATCCCCACTTCATTATCACCGTTCGTTAAAGCGACCAAAGGCAAATACTCCGAAAAGGGCAATACGTTATACGAGATAGTAGATCCGGACTTCGAGATCAAGAAATCATATGACACTTCCGACGGCAGCGATAAGGATGCCAATGTAAGGTTTGAAAGCATAATCGATTTCCCCTACTTCCTAATTCACTGTCTGAAGACTTTTGTGAGCGTTAAGGACCTCAAAAGCGACGATGACAAAGAACTCTGCGAGTCACTGCTTAATGACAAGAAGTTAAATATCTTTTTTGAGCGTGTACTCAAACACGGATTGCTCAAAGGTGAACATCTGGACAGAAAGACGTTCGCGAAAAGTTTTATCAAGCACCTGTTAAGGATGCGATTCCTCTTCGATAAATTCATTTTAAAGAGGGAATTCATTGGCGACAGTTTAGAAGGTGAATGGAGCCTGAAAACTCTCAACGTCTCAGGCCAAGGCAGTAATAAGAAAGCATATTTTACTAACACGAGTTTCCTGGAGTACGGGCAATGGAGTACATCCCATGCTAACACTTATCGCCATAATGACAATTTGATGATTCAAGCCGCGCTGCGTGTGTCTTATACGTCGCCTAAGGTTATGCACTGGATTACAGGATTGCTCTTATGGTTAGAGGAGAATGATAACACATCCAAACTGAACAGTTATTGCGAGGTTGCGGAGCAGATAGCCCGCAAAAGCATTAATGAGAATTTCTTCACCCCTTGCAAAGATGGAGAATATCGGCTCGGTGTTGGAACTCCACATATTGTATTCAATTACCTTGATTACCTGATTTGGAAGAGTAATAGGAGCCTTTATAAGGACTTCACCTTCGAGTTTAGGAATTCTGTAGAGCACTGGTATCCCAGGCACCCTTCAGAATCAGAGATCAGGATTTGGGATGACGGAGGTGTGGACAGATTCGGCAACTTGTGCATCATACAAAGGAATGTGAATTCCAAATTCTCTAATCTACCACCCGAAGGGAAGAAGTCTTCTTTCAGGGCTATGATAGAAAAAGGAAGTCTAAAATTAAGACTTATGAGCGAGTCGACGATTCCCGGCGACGGTATCCCGGCAAGTCAAAATTGGAAAGAGTCAGCTTGTGAAAGACACGAAAGCGAAATGATAAATTTACTATCCGAGGCTTGTGAATGGAAGATAACAACCGATTAATTTAGATTTACGTGACATATAATCCCTATCCAAAGCCACAATGGTATCGACCATGAAGCAGCACCTGTTCCAGCACTCACGGCAAAGAAACCTGAATAGTCGGTTTTCGTGAAACAAGCATTATAGTTATTCACGAAACACGTCTCGTTCAAAATGCGTAAACAGTTGCAGTTTTGTGATCCCATTTTTAGGGTTCTTAAATATGTTCATTAATTTCACGACGTTCATAATTTGTGAACAACCCACAGAATGTGAACAAACAAAAATGATAAGCTGGACAGAAATAATCAATGATGACAACAAGTATAACTATTCCAGGTTACACCACATAGTCCCTGTCCAGTTCCACAAGCGTATCAACCCTGAAGCAGCGCCAGTCCCGACGCTCAAGGTCGAAATACGAGAAGGTCCCGTTGAACGCAGGCTTGCGCTTTGACGGGGCTTTCTCTTTATTCTCATGACGTTCAATAATGTCCGATGCTCTCGTGCCGTATGCGTCACGATGTTCTCCATTCACTTTAGTGAATACAAAGTGGCACATTCCATCTATCATTATGTTTTTCATTTCTTCAATGTCGGAATAGATTTCAGCTGCCGCCTGGAGAGGCTTGCTGTCAGCTAGATATTTAGCAATCTTATTCAGTTCTTCATCGTTATCCTTTGTGTATCTATAGCTTAATCTTTTCATTTCCATTGTCTTTTTGAGTTGTCCATAATTGCTTTCTTGATCATCTTCCCCAGTTCCGGAGCCAGCCTCGACATGTCCGTCATGCTGACATGGTGGTCATACATCGCCGAAGGGTCGTATTCGAAGTCGATGCCGATGCTCACGAAGGAGAACCCGTCTTTCGAGAGTTCCTTCACCGCCTTCCTGACGTTCTCGGCAGGCTCGCATGGGGCGCCGTCTGAGACCACGAAGAAGAGGCACTTTTCCCGTGTCCGAGCCCTTACACGTGACGCGGCCTCACGGATGGCCTTCGAGTCGATGTTGCTCCAGTCCGCATCAATGCTGCCGAGGACATGCTTGTCTTTCGGTGCCTTGCCTTCCCTGTAGGCGTTAAGCTTGACGAACTGGCCGTTTTCCGTCGTGTGGCCGTAGATATACAGGTCCACGTTCCTTATGCCGGATATGGCCTCGTTCAGGAGCACTGCCGTATCCCTCGCAGCCTCGATTTTCTCTCCATCCATCGAGCCGCTCTCGTCCACGAGGACGCAAATGGCCATCCGGTCAGCCCTGACCGTCCGCTCCTGACGGTAGATGTTCTCGACGCCCTGGACCGCCTCGGCCAGCTTGCAGGTATCAAGACGCCCGCTACTCAGCCCGCGCAGGTCAAGACTCCGGTCAGTGCCGTTGCCTCTCAATGCGGTGGCCATAGCAGGAACGAAGCGTCTGACTCTTGACAATGACTCTTCATAACGGGACCTGTCTGCATCCGGACGGTGTATGTTCACCCTGTCCGTCGAGCCCATTTCAAGTTCTCCTTCAAGGGCACGGCCGAGCCGGTTCCCGTCCTTCATGATTTCTGCCGACATGCGGCTGTCGTCCAGCCGTGAAGGAGTCTTTCCGTCAGAAGGCTCCTGTATGACCTCCTTCTCAAGTGATTCAAGGACCTTCTCCAATGCCTTTTCCACTTCAGAATCCAAAGAGCTGCCGGCCTTTCCTCCCAGCTGCGGATTGTGCCCAGACTTGTTCTCCTTCTCGAAGAAAGCCTTTATCAGTTCGTATATGCGTTCGGCTGCATCCAGCACGTCCCGGCAGGACTTCGGAAACGGAAGGACAGCCTCGCGGACATCGTAAAGGGTGTCGGCGAACTCACGTGCGTCATCCATGTCAAGCGCCTCGGGATAGCGAACCATAGCCAGTATGGAGTTCATGAGCCTGACCGGACGGCTCAGCCCGAGGCTTCCGGAACGACCACGAATCCTGACAGAATGCCTGTCAAAGTAGTAGTACTTGGCGCATCCTAGGAAGCCCGCCAGTCCGGGACGTTCTTCTCCTGTTAGCATCTCTATTCGCTCGTCCTCGATGATGTTGAAGAGGTCAGCTACCACACGGTTTCCGGACCGGGACATCATGTTGAAGTCCGTATAAAGCAGATGACTGCCTTCATGGACTGCAAGCCCCGTGAAGATGTCTATCTTCTGTGCGGCTGACAAGTCCGGATTGTCGAACATGTCGGTAGCGACGCTCACGACGCGGCCGTCAGTGCATGAGACATTGGATGTAAGCGCGATCATGACCCTGAACGGAGTGTTCATCGCAACGATCATGTCCCTTGCGTGACCGTATGCCATCCTGTGAAGGTCGGCGCTGTCCTTAGGTGAAAGCATCGCGGCGGAGTATACCGCACCTGACGCAGATGCGTCCTCCTGTCCGAGCCTTCCGTTTGTCCTGACGCTGGTGAAATTCCGGCCGGTCCTCTGGAGGATGTCCTTCTCCAGAACTTCGATTTTCTGTTCGGTTGTCATACGTGCTCCTCCTCATCTGTTTCTTCGCGGTTCACGTCGTGGAAATCCCTCGCAAGTTCAATGGTATCCCTGATGATCTGCGCACCAAGAATCAGTATGCAGCCTCCGAAGAAGAAGGCATAGAGTGCCCAGTAGACGATGTCTGATAAAAGTTCCATAATAGATAAAAGATTATTGGGCTTCCCTTGTCGGGGAATCCTGACGCTGCCACATGGACGGGACAGAGGCAAGGGTGGCGTCGGAACTGATGCGCCTGTGTCCGTTCCGACGTATGAAAGGCGAAGCCGGCCCTTGCGGACAGGGACCGGCCATAACTTTGCGGAAAGGATTACCGATATGGGAAAGGACGTATAGCCCTTTCCGAAGGCTCATATTCTCCGGAATTCATCCTTCCCGGGAATCAGTGCCAGTCCGCCCCATGTTCCGTGGATCTGTCCAAGGGAGTCGATGGACTCAACGACTCCCGTCTTTCCGTCATAGCTTTTCGCCTGGAGGTCCTTGCCTCCGTCGTCATCCATCCTGACGATGAGGATGGTGTCTCCTATATTTATCTTATCCATAACAAGTTCATTTGCAGGTTGTCGCATCAATTGCATTTCAATGCCTCCGCTATTGAAATGAGCGTAGGCAGCTGAAGCCCGTAGAACCCTTCGTCAATGACGAACCAGCCGGGAATGTATGATTCCTTTGCCATGTATTCCATGGCCTCGTCCCTTGAATAGTCGTTAATGTCGCCGTCGCAGGTCATGAACACGTACAGGTCGCCGTCAATGACCTCAAGCCGCCTGACCTCCATCTCCTGTATCGAGTCGCTGCATGGATTGAACACATATCCGAATACCTTGTCGGACAGGTCGAGAGTCCATCCGCCCATGGTGAGGCGGATGATCTCGTTCCTCAGAAGGACGGTGTCCTTCCTGATTGAATCGAGCACCCTCATAACACTTCAAGGCTGTCCGCCACAATTTCGGTCGCATTACTCTCGGCGTTGTTGATGTCCACGAACCTGCGGCATCTGATGCGTCCCGTCAGATGGACCGCCGTTCCTTTCGCTATCCTGTCAAGGCCGCTGACGTGCCCGCCCTCAAATGCGATGCAGCTGTGCCAGGTGGTCTCGATGACCGGTATCCCGTCGGACGCCCTATAGACGTAATTGGTGGCAAGGGAGAAGCGGACGATCCGTCCTTCTCCCGTTTCGTTAATCCGTACTGTGCCGACGGCTCCCCGAAGCTCGACACGGTTAATACATTTAGATTTCATAACATAATAGATTACGCATCCAACAGCAGATGCTTACGATGCTTTAAAAGAGCATTGCTAGCGAGTGAAAAAGAAATATGCTGAAATTGATGCACGCAGTGTGTGCCATTTCAGCATATTAGGTTTTGTTGAACCGGTCTTTTGAACGAGAAGATATGCTCTACCTTTGCAGAGTGAGCGAAGAATGTTGGAGCCGAACCGTTTTTCTTAGATCAGTCGCCTTTTCTTTAATTGCAAGTCTTTTCCGGCGTATTTGACGATATCATTACCGAGAAGGTACGCCTCAGTGCTATACTTCGCAGGGCTGTCTCCATTCCTCGTGAAATTGGCCTTAGAGTTTCGGATGGCGTCCTCGATATAAATAGGCATTAGCCCGCTGTCAAATCCTCCTGAGATCTTGCTGTTAACATATTCCTTGAACGAGGTGTAAGATGAGACATCCTCATCATTTGGCTTGGTCCCGTAGATATGATAATATAGCCATATCTCGAAGGAAGGATTACTTTGCGCAACATTCCAAGCGATGTAATTCTTTCCGGTATTCTTTTCTGCACAGAATGTACGCAGACGTTTAATCAGGCCTTGTTCTTCCCATTCGTCAGTATCAACTACAAACCAGATGATATCCTTTTGATCGTAATCAAGGGTGTAAACCGGTGTCTCTCCTTCAAACAATTCTTCAGCACGCATCATCAGATTATTTGGAGAAGACCTATGATTGTATGGTGTGATAGCGATAACTTCAAGATTGGAAGACAACCCACTGAAGAAATCGAAATAATTCTTTTCTCGGTCATCACCCTCGCAGAACACATAAATTTTCTGCGCATCCTTGGAAGGCAAAGCCTTCTCATATATTCTTCTTCGCTGAATCATCGCACCTACCAGTTTAGGTCTTTCAAATTGGAGAGGAAAGGTATTCCGCCGTAGCGGCCATTTAAATATCCGTGTTCGATATTGGCAGTCTTGTGGATATTAAAATCGCTCAGAGGGTATATCTGCGTTGCCTGACTGCTATCCTTCTGAGTAAGCCATATCTCATCTGCCCTCAATATCTTCTGATCAAGGAGGCATGACTCATGCGTCGTGAATATCAATTGTCCCCGACAGGACTCCTTTTCAGAAATCTTGGATATGATTACCTTAATCATTACAGGATGTACACTCCTCTCAATCTCGTCAATGAAATATGTCTTATCCTCGATGAAGATGCTGTAAATGAACGGAATGTAATCAATAATCCTTATTGTTCCGTCAGATTCACTTTCCAGCGGCATCTGACAATCATTCCCGGAGATGTCAACATGTATAGGCTGCATCATTTTGAGAAGACATTCTCCGTGCTCATATACAACTGACGCATAGACGCGTGAATCTAACCTGTTTTCAGCGGGGATTGCCACACCTGGGGTTTCCTTGGCTATCTGCATCCGTCTGCGCAGGCTGGGGGACAAAGTGTCGTCATTCTCCTGAAGGATAGTCGTTCTGATCACAATTTTGGATATGCCGGTATTCATCTCAGGAAGGAGTCTGTTGAGAAGTTGAAGCATTTCCGGATTCTTGTCAAGCTGATGTGCAGTTATCCCGCTCATTCCGTTAGGCTTGACAATCGTTATGTTATTGAAGAGCCAGTCATAGGCCTTTGATATTGCCTGTATGTCTTCAGGGTATTTCTCGCCCATGAATGAAAGAAGCAGGTCGGTCTTTCCCAGTATCTTATCCGTAAGAGCATCGGCAAATACTGCGTTTGATGAGTTCTGCTCCAGATATCCTTTGTAGAATTCTATCTTCTGAATACCCTTCTCATTGCTTCTGGAGAAGACGAGTTCGTCATCTTTTTCCCTGGAAATGTACAGTTCCTCTTTAACTATGCAGTCCCTGACGAAGGAAAGTGTATAATAATATATGACTCCATCATGATAGAACTCGACAGCTATTGAAACAGGAGAGTTCTTTGTGTCTTCATTTAGCAAGAAGGGAATTTTGTAAAAACTGGAAGAGATGTTTTCAACAGTCCCGTCATGCACGATGTCACGCAGGATGGATATCGCCTTGATGAGATTGCTTTTCCCGGCACCATTGGCACCATATATTGCACTCAACCTGACAACCTTAGTATGATCCTGACGTACAATATGGCCCGGCAGTTGCTGAGAACGGCTGCTAGGAAACAGATTAAACTCCGTCTGTTCTTTGAAAGAGAAAAAATTCTCAAAGATAACCCTCAATAGCATATGACAAATCTTAACGGTTAATATACGCAAAGGTATATTATTTCTGCCACAATTCAAATATACTTCTACAATATCCGTTAAATTTTAACGGATATTGCCTATTTCTTAATCTTCCACGATATCTATCTCGCGCAGAACATCTTGTTGACGATTCCCATCTCTCCCTCCGAAGGAGTGCCTTCGAAGTACGGCAGGAATATCTGCGTGAGTGCCTCGAGTGCACTGTACCCGCAGCTGACCAGCTTGGCCGCCATGAGCGTCTGCCTCACCGTCACGGCAGTGGAAAGCTCGCCTTTGGCGTAGCTGTCTCGTATGTCCTTAGCCACCTTGCAGATGTTTATGGCATCCGTCTTCTGAATCCCATATCTGGAAACGAGAACTGCCGTTTCATCGTCCACTGTCGGATACTCCATCTGAAGACGGAAGAAACGGGAACTCAATGCCGGGTCGAGCATATTTGTTCCCACGAACTCCGCCCCGATGTTGGCAGTGGCCACAAAGACGCATTCGGGATGAACCTTCACCATCTGGACCGGAGAAACGTAGTCGTTGCGCATCTCCCTCGTGCCGTCAAGGCAGGACATAAGGTAATTGAGGGCGTTCAACGGAGCGCGGTTTATCTCATCGAGAAGAACGACCCCAGGTCTTTGTATGTCCTCAAGAAACTGGGCCGGCTCAAATACCGACTTGCCGTCCTTGATGCGGTGAACGCCCAACAAGGCCGACATCGGGTCTGACATCGTCCCCATGTTGTACTTGCGGCATTCCAGGCCGAGCCGCTTGCATGCGAGCAATACCAGCTCCGTCTTTCCCGTTCCGGACGGGCCCGTGAGAAGCAGGTTGTCATGGTTGTGGATGAATGTCATAGCCATCTCCCACCGGCGGCTATCTATTGAAAAGCCATCAGTAGAGATAGACGGCTTCGACCACGCCTTCTCCGTGCGTATCCTCTCAAGAAGGGTTTTGCTCCTGGCTGGAGCGTTAGTTTCCACAGGCCGCGCGAAAAGGCCCTCCAATACGGAGACATTATTCTGTTTGTATTCCTCCCAATCCGAAATCATCTCCTCCGAGGGCTGCAACGGGTCTTCTGGACAATCCATAGGAAAGATTCCTCCGATGGCGGCCATGAACGGGGCAAGGCCATCTCCGTTTGAACGTGAGCGCGACTGACGCAGCTCCAACGCCGGCGTGCAGAAAACAGTTCCAATAGGACACCTTGCCCTTATCTTTGAGTCCGCCTGAATATTCAGATTTTCAGGAATCTCAGTACTGTCTGGAAATCTTTGTCCTGGCAATGCCCTGAGCCTGTTTGTCCCGCTTTCGGGATATGTCTTCAGAAATATGTATCTCATTTTATGCAGTCTTTTGCCGGACTTGCCGCACGCCAGTCTGTCCGGCGTCCCGGCTTCCGGAATCACACAGCATACATTGGCCCGGAAAGGGGCGGACAGGCACAAAAGGACAGCTGCGGAAATGACGCGACGCCGCGGCGTGTCCCTTTCCGCAGCGTTTTGTGGATTCCGCACCGGGGCCACCTTCGCGGCGTGATTCGGATGCCGGATGCCGTCACATACCATCAATTTGTATTTAAATAATTATCATTTTATTTAATAAAGTATTGTTTTAATTATCTTTTGCCTATCTTTGCGTATTGAAACAATTATCTCAAAGCAAGAAAACAATGGCAACTTTTTTTGTCGCCTGTCTGTTGGGGGTATGCCTGACAGCGGCAGTGGTCGTAGGAGTGACACTCCTTTTTTCGGAGCGGTTCAGAAGAACTGGCGGAACGACAGCGGCGGTCGACAAGGGCGGCCCCGTCTGCCGAATGGTGGAGATCAGCGGCTCCGACGTCAAGATCTATTACAACCCCGCGCCGGAGGAGCTGGAGGATGCCGTCCCGTTCATCGAGTCTCCAGGCAGCCGTCCGCTTGACGACGGAGAGTCCGACATAGAGACGGCCGTCGGAAACGGATGCCGTGACGGGGTCCTGCGCGACGCGCTGGTTTCGCTGATGAAGTCGGGAATGACCGTGGTGGGCCAGGACGGCATGCCCCTGTCGATTGAGGACATCATGGATTCCAGGGGATGCAGCGAGAGGGTCATCGCGGACGGCGAGAAGACTCCGACGACCGATCCAGAGCCGGCACAGCAGAAAAAGAGGACAGGACGCAGGTCCGGCAAGTTCAAGGGTGCGATGGGCAAGCTCGACAGAGAATTCAAAATAAAGGAGGAAGAATCATGAAGAACCTTACGAGAAGAATATGCGCAGCGGCAGCGGCGCTGACTGCCGGCATCCTGCCCGCGGCAGCCAGAATCGGGTCGACAGACTCGTTCCTGAAGGCGGCACAGGACAAGATTTCAGGTCTTGGCGCCAATGGATTTGACATCATAGCCATGATCATCGGCCTCGCAGCCGCCGTGTACCTGATAATGATATTCATCGAGTCGCAAAAGACGCAGTCCCAGAGCAAGGATTCTCTGGTGAGATGGTTCTGCATCCTCATCATGTGCCTGATAGCACTGGAGCTGTTGAACACATTCATCTTCAAGTAGCAGCCATGGAACTTACGGTCTACAGGTCGCTGGACAAGAGTGTCCAGTTCTTCGGCATAAAGGGAAGATTTCTTATTCCAATGGGAATCGGAGCCGTGACATCGCTCATAACGGCGTGCATGATAGGCTCGGCGACAAACGGCCTTGCCGGAATCGCCCTGTTCCTGATACTCTTTTTCGCCTTTGCCATGGCTGTTGTTGCCCTTCAGGGTTCCATCAGTGAGAAGGCCCTCTTCAGGAAAATGGCCATGTCAAGATGCCCTCAGTACATCAAAGTCAAACCGCAGAGACTTTTCGGATCATGGAAATCAACAGAAGAATAGCTGAACTGGAGTCCGTCTTCCCGCTCGCCGGAGTGGACGACGGATACATCCTTTCCCGGAGCGGCGACGTGACCGTCGGATGGGAACTGACCCTTCCGACGGCCTTCACCGTGGACAGGGCATCGTACGACTCGATGCTCCGCTCGATGGCGTCCGCCATAAGGGCACTGCCGGACTGGACCATGGTGCACCGCCAGGACATCTATCTGGACAAAACATACAAGGCGAAAGACAGGACGGCTTTCCTTGATAGTGCATATGAACGTCACTTCGACGGGAGGCATTATCTTGAAGGTCACCATTACCTCTACCTTACATTCGCAGACAAGTCCTCATCACTTCGCTCCACCTTTAGCAGCGGACTCTTCGGAACTTCTATGCCCAGGAATCTTGCCTCACCTAAAGACCTGGTTGAGTTTCGCGCCAGGAGCGAAGAGTTTATTGCTGTAGCTACCGCAGGCGGACTGGCAAGAGCACGAAGACTGACAGATGAGGATCTGATAGGTCCCGATGGCCGCGGTGGCCTAATCGAACAGGTAATGACTCTCGGCACAGGGATGCTCTCTGACGTTGCCCTGACGCCGGAGAGCGTCCGCGTGAATGACGAGACGACGGTGTCGTTCATCCTCTCGGAGAGCGACTGTCTGCCGTCTAAGGTGTCGAGCGTGCGCCGCGTGGACTCCATGAGTTCAGCCACCTCGGAAGTGGACCTCTGCCTCGCATCGCAGGTGGGGCTCATGCTGTCGCGGTATCCGCACATCTGCAACGTATATGTCGTGAAGGACTCGCAGCAGGGAGTCCTCTCCGACCTTTCCAGAAGGACGAGATACATGCGGCAGTTCTCCACTGACGGAGCCAACAGGGCCAACGCCGACGAGAACGACCTGTTCAAGGAAGACTCCGGCAAGGAGCAGCTCTGCGCCGTCCACTCCCACTGCAACGTCATCTGTTGGGGACGTAGCGAGCAGGAGCGTCTGGGCATACGCTCGGACGTGAGCGCCGCGCTATCGTCGATGGGCGTGGACGCCGTGAGGGACATCCATTCGGCGCCCGTCCTGTGGTACGCGTCCCTGCCCGGGGCGGAGACGGAGCTGAGCCGCGAGCACCTCATGCTCACGGAGCTGCACGCCGCACTGGCGCTGGCACAGTACGAGACCTTCGACAACGGACTTAAGAGAGGTGCGCTGCGCCTTACCGACCGTCTGCGCCATATTTCTCTGACATTGGACGTGCAGGCGGAGGCGGAGAAGGCCAACCTCGTCAGCAACTATAACATCTTCCTCGACGGAGCGTCGGGAACCGGAAAGTCATTCACCACGTCAAGTCTCCTGTACAACATGTACTCATACGGTGAGCACGTGTTCATCATCGACATCGGAGGCTCATACGAACAGGTATGCGCCGTCGTCGCGGAGGAGAGCGGAGGACGCGACGGCATCTATAACCGTTGGGACAGAGCCCACCCGTTCTCGTTCTGTCCGTTCCAGTCATTCCGAGGCTGGATTACGGACGATGGAATGGTGAGACGTGACGACCCATCGCTGAATTTCCTCATATCCCTTCTTATGACACTGGGAACTGACAGCAAGAAGGGAATCTGCCTTGGTGACTTCGAGGAATCAATCATAGTCTATCTGGTCACATCATTCATCGAGGAATGGCTAGAGGAGGAGCATCCGATACGGTTCCCGCTGTTCGATGACTTTGTTCGGTGGATACGCGCGTTCCTCATATATGGGGATGACAATCCGGAAAAGAAAGGAACGATGCGTCCGTTCCTCACCAAAAACGGAATCCGTGTCGAGTCGGGGGCGTTCAGCGGCGAACAGTTCGTCGAATCGCTGTCATCATACGCCTTGGACGGGCAGTTCGGTTTCCTTCTGAACTCCGAAGAGCCTAAGGACCTGTTCACGAGCCGTTTCACGGTGTTCGATGTTGGTGAGCTGAGCAGCGTGAACAACGACAAGTTCTACTCGCTGTGCGTGCTCTGCATAGTCAACGCATTCGACATCAAGATGCGGTCAAAAGAAATTGAAGGGTTCAAAGTCATGGCCATCGATGAGGCTTGGAAAGCAATATCGAACCAGACTATGGCTCCGTACCTTCGTGAGCTGTGGAAGACTGCCCGCAAGATGTCTACCTCGGCCATGGTCATCACCCAGGAGCTCGATGACATACTGACGTCGGACGTCATTCGGGAGACCATCCTTCAGAACTCGGACATCAAGATACTCATGAGCCAGGAGGGCAACAGGAACAGTTTCGGAAAGATAAGCGGACCTCTGGGACTGTCACAGATGGATGTGAACCTGATCTTCAGCATGGCCGGCAAGGAGAAGAAATCCCGCGATGTGTTCATCAAGTGGGGCGGCGGACGGTCAGGCGTCTACACCGTGGAGGCCTGCCCCGAGCAGCTCTGGGCCTTCGAGAGTAACATTCAGAAGAAGCGCCCGCTGATGGAACTCGCCGAAAAGACCGGATCCATATTCGGGGCGATCCGCACGCTGACGGACAGGGGCATGATGCCGTAACGTATTAAGCGGAATGAAACGACACATCATCATACTGCTCGGCATCGCCGTCTCCCTGTTCCTGTGCCGCAGTGCAGCGGCGCAGGAGGTGGTCGTGGACCCCACGCACATCGGCGTGGCGGTCGAGAACACCGCGTCGTCGCTGGAGGAGATGATAACGATGATCGAGGAGATGTTCTCCCTGAACGGCAAGCTCGACGACCTGTACGGCCTTGCCGAAAAGGCAGGCGAAGTCGCCGACCGCTTCAGGGAGGTCGGCTACCTCGTCGACATGACCGACTCGTACAATGACCTCCTGAAGCGCACGTACGAGTACTCGGCGAAGGTGAAGAGCTGGGCGGCGGAAGGCGACCTGTACGGGTACGAGAGGCAGCTTAGATATTTCTACAGCTGCGAGATGCAGGGAATCAAGCTCTTCAACCAGTACGTCGAGTACTTCAGGAACCTGAAGACCTCCGACGCCGACAAGGCGGAACAGGCGCAGAAGGCGCTCAAGGAACTGGACAAGAGGCGTATCGCAGTCACAAGGGAGATGGCTTCCATTGAGCAGTCCCGCCGGATCGCCGCCGGCATTGCCGACGCGGTGCGCTATCTGGACAAGTCGATGGACGCCAGGAGCTATGCAGAATACTACAGGCCCCTCGGGAGTATGGACTACGCCGCCTCCTCGTGGATAATGCTCGTGAGGGTCATCATGGGAATTGTGCTCATGTTCCTGGTCGTCTCGGCGTTCATCATCATCTTCAGGGGCCAGGAGATGGGCACGTTTACCGGGGCGATGGCCCTCATAAGGTGGTTCATCGCAGCCACTGTGACTTGGATGCTTCTTGAACTCTTCAACTCTTTGATAGCATGACGGATACAATGATACTTACCACATTGGGCGGGATATGGGGCCTGTTCCAGAATGAGAACGAGGCGATAGTGGACGGGAACCTGTCTTCCATCCAGGCGCTCGCCGTCATCCTCGCGGCCATGCTCGCCGCATTTTCACTCATCAGGACAAGCGTCGACTATGTCCATGGAGACGGCCGGTTCGGATGGCAGCTCATGCGTCCGATAACGATCCTGCTGCTGGTGATGAACTTCTCGACGGTATGTTCTGCCATGGACGGCGTCGTGAACATCTTCACCAGGGAGATCTCCAAGATATCGGACTCAAGCCTGTCGGACCTCGGCGACGCCATCGGTGACGCCTTCAGCAGTCTCGGCGAGGCGCAGGCCGACCTGATCAAGGCGACGGACGAACTGGCGGAACAGGAGGAATGGGGACTGTGGAAGAAAATCAAGGAGGCCGTCAGGATCGCCGCGTCGTCATTCCTCAAGACGTCACGGATAAGCACATTGACCGTCGTCGCATTCGTCGGAAGATGTGTCATGGAGCTCGCGTTCTTCGGGGTACAGGCGTTGGCCGCAGGCATTCTGGCCCTCATACGGATGCTCGGTCCCTTCATTGTGGCGCTCTCCATTCCGGAAGTCTGGAAAGGCGGCGCCACCGGATGGGTAGCGAGATACATACAGGTATCCATGTGGGTTCCTACAGGATACTTCCTGATAGGAGTGTTCACGGCCTACTTCAGGGCCGTCTGCAGGGACATCACTAACGGCGGCCTGGAGGCCGGGATATTCATCATCGGCACAAGCCTGCTGGTGGTCACGACAGGCATGATGCTGTCCATTCCGAAGATAGCGTCATGGTTCATCAACTCGTCGGGCTCCAACAACGCCCAGTCCGGCCTCGAGCGCTCGCTCCAGAGCCTGGGAAGACATCTGATAAAATAAACAACACCAGATATGGAAAAGATAATCAAGGAATTAGTTACGATCAAATCCAGCGCGGAGAACATGAGGAAGATGACGACGGCGGCCCTGTGCATCGCCGGGCTGGTCTGCGTCGGCTCCGTAGCGGCGGCGCTTCATTTCACGGCATCACGGCTGTCGGACATCTACGTGCTTGACCACGGCAGCGCCTTCACGGCATCCGTCGGCGAGGAGGACAGCCAGCGCGAGCTGGAAGTGCAGGACCACGTGGCCCGCTTCCACGAGCTCCTGCTCAACCTCTCGCCGTCGAGCGAGGCGATAAGGACGAACATCGACAGGGCGCTCACCATGAGCGACCGCTCCGCATACAACTACTGGCAGGACCTCTCTGAGCAGGGGTTCTACCAGAGGCTCGTCTCCGCGAACATCAGCCAGCAGTTCTCAGTCGACTCGCTGGTGACGGACATGGGCGTCTATCCGTACCGGACCAGGACCTACGGGAAGATCTACCTTCTCAGGGAGTCCAACATCACGGCATACGACGTCTGCACGTCGTGCAGCGTCGTTGACGTGGGGCGTTCGAAGGGCAATCCGCACGGACTGATGATCGAGCAGTTCAAGATCGAGTCGAACGAGAAGATAGGGACACGCAAGAGGAACTGAGATGAGACGGACCAGGAATCTCGCACGCATCATCTCGGAGAAGATTGATGCCGTCCGCGGCAACGGAAACCGTCTGGCGACGGCGCTTGCCGGAGGATGCCTCGTCGTGGCGCTCGTCAAACTGATCTTCATTCTGACAAAGTGATTATGATACGGAACATCAAGCTCAAACTTACGGAAAGACAGAAACTGGGGCTCCTGATAATAGGGCTGGCGGTGATACTGTCCGTCTCCATACTCCCGGTGCTGAAAAGGAAAAAGCCGGCCGGGAACGGGCCGGAGACCACAGGCGTCGAGATCCAGGACCCTGAGACCGTCGCCCCCGAGTCGTCGAAGATAAAGGCATACCGGTCCTCGTCCAACGGCAACGCAGAGCGCATGTGGAGCGACCTGCAGGACAGCCAGGAGGACCCGTACCGGGAGCCTGCGGAAGAAAGCAGCACGCAGGCCGCAAGGGGCACCACCGCCGACGCGATGTACGGAGACATAACATCGCAGCCGCGGCGCTCTCCGGAGCGGGAAACGACGCAGACGCGGGCATCCTCCAAGGGAGGAGCGCCGGGACCCGGAGACCCCGGCTATCGGGAATACAGGATGAAGCAGTACTATGACAACACGGATGCGACCGTGAGGCGCGGCGAGGCCGTGAAGGACAGCATCATGAGGGCATCATCAAGGGAGGACGGGCCGCAGCCGCAGGACGATGCGGCCACGGTCATCGGGGACAGCGCCCCGGTAAGGCGGTCCTCCGCCATGTCGACCCTCGACACCAATCCCGGGCAGGGTTTCTCGTCACTCTCGGCGGACGACGACAAGGTGCCGACCGACGAGAGGTATCCTTTCGAGTGCATGTTCGTGAGGGCAGAGAAGGTCCGCAACGGGTCGAGGGTATCCGTACGCCTTCTTGAGGACATGGTGGTGGGAGGCACCCTCATCCCGAAGAACACACACCTGATGGCCATGTGCGCCATCAGCGAAAGACTGAACCTGACCGTCTCCAGCGTGGAGATGAACTCGAAGATCTACCAGCTGGGATATGAAGCATACGACACTGACGGTGGCAAGGGCATCTACTGCCCTGACCTCGGCGGGGATACCCGCCGGAGCGTCAAGAGCAGGGGGTTCTCCGCCATCGGGCAGGTCATCGGCGGCCGCATGGCGCGGCTCGCTTCGGAGGCGGTCCAGACGGGGGTCTCGGTGGCCCAGTCGAAAAGCGGCGAGGTCACCGTGTCCGTCCCGTCAGGATACCGGTTCTTCATAGTAAGGAAACAACGATAAAATACAATGACATGAAAAAGACAGCTCTGTTCATCATTTCAATGCTATGGGCGACACTTGCCCATGCGCAGCAGGACACGCTGAAGGTGTCGGCAAGGTTCACCACCCACGTCATCTTCTCCACGGACATAACGTATGCGGACATGTCCGACAGCCGCAGCATTGCGGCCAAGGTCGTCGAGCAGAACAAGAACATGATCGCCCTGAAGGCACGCGCGGCCTTCGGTGAGCCCTGTTCCGTCTCGGCGCTCGAGTCCAACGGAAGGATGTGGACGTTCATCGTGGAGTACGAGGACAGTCCGCGGAGCCTCATCGTGGACACCAGGGACCACGGAAAGGAGGAACCCGGGCAGACGTCCGCACAAGGACAGGACGGGGGAAGAAGAAGGAAGAGGGACGCCGGTGAAAGGCAGGCCACGGCGAGCACGTGGAAGAGCGGCGACGCCCCCATGCTCGATGAGGTCGGCGGCATGGAAAGGGAGCTGTATCACATCGGCACGTCAGGATACGGGATCACCCTCCTGTGCGAGAACATATACTCGTACTCGGACATCACGTACATGGTGTTTTCCGTCGACAACAGGTCGGGGATCAGCTACCAGGTGACTGACGCGACGTTCGTCGTGGAAAGCCGCAGGCAGTCCAAGAGGACGGTCGCATACGACCAAACTGTCTTTCCGAAGAGCAGGTACGGCAACATATCCGCAGGACCCGGGGCGAAGGGAAGGCTGGTCTATTCGTTCGACAAGATGACGCTCTCCAAGGACCAGGTGCTGAGGGTGTACTTCTACGAGAACGGCGGGCAGCGCAACCTCGTGATGACGGTCAGCCCTAATGACATCAACAAGGCCAAGAGCCTGGCAGGAAAGAGATGACAGATGAAGAAGAACTCTAAATATGAGCTGCCGCATGACAAGCCGCTGCTGACGGTGACGGTCGGCGAGTTCGCCGCACTGATGGCCGCCATCCTCAATGAGGGGAAGGCGGTTCAGGATACGGGAACCACGGCGAGAGGGCTTGGGGAACTGGCCGACAGGCTGGGATGCGGACGGTCAAAGGTCTCCGAGCTCAGGCGGCTGGGAGTCCTTGACGGAGCCGTCGTCTCCAATGTGGGCCGCAAGGCCATATTTGACGTCGAGACGGCGATGCGTCTTGTATCGGAATACAAAATGAACAAATAACTAAATAAATCAGGTAGGATTATGGCAAAGAAAAATGACAATGAGTATTTTGAATACTCAATTGAGGACATTCTCAAGAGTCTTTCAGGACTAAAAAAAGAAATGAAACAACTTCGTCAAGGAATAATTCACGAGAGCAAGCTGGCGTATACAAATCAGGATTTGATGGATATGTTCGCTGTAGGAACAAAGACTCTCAAGAAATGGCGAGATTGCGGGGAACTGACATTTACACAGAGAGGAAGCATATATCTATACTCAAGAGATGATATTAATGAGTTCCTTAGACGAAACCATTTTGATTTTCTGGAACTAAATAAGGAGATCAGCAATAGTAGAGGTCTTTGATAGGATTCATGAACAAACGACATCCCTCTCCTGATTGGAGATGGGATGTCGTTTGTTTAGTTGTTTATATGTTATTTATATGATATCAGAATTCCTCATTCATCACAAGTATATCATTGGAAACCTTCTCTTGAAGGAATTGCGCGTATGTCTTCTCAGTTGCCGCAATACTGCTGTGCCCAAGCAGTTTCGAAAGCATATATATGGACATTCCTTTATTGATAGACTTGACCGCGAAACTATGTCTGGCCACATGCATTGTGACTGTTATGGGAAGTTTTGCGTTCCTGCCGACAGTAGCCAAGACTCTATTCACTCCTTTGTCTTGAGCATTCCTGGTCATAAATAGTTTATACTGGTTATTCAAGTCAAAGTCATCCGGAAGCCGATTGAACACAAAACGGTCGTTCAGCCTATAATTCTTCCACCGTTCAAGAATCTCCATAGCACTACTATTCAGAGGTATGTCTACGGCTGCTTTTCTTTTCGTCTTTACCTGTACCTTTGATAGCAATCTTTTTTCGAAGTCAATATGCTTCCACTCAAGTGTAATCACATCTGACAATCTTAGTCCGCAGGCAAAATATGAGAAGAAAAACATGTCAAGGATGATTCTTGCATTCTTGCTTTTTACTTTCTTACAATAATCATAGAAATACTTCATCTGTTCCGGTGTAAGATATCTTGTCTTTTCTTCCTCAGACGGTTCTGATTGGTATTTAGTGTTCCTGGTTATCAGAAAATTACCTAAAATTGGCGCTACCACACTTTTCTTTACAATGCCATTCTTTTCTCCGTAATCTAGCGCAAGATACAGAGGGACCAATGTCTTGTTTATACCTTCTTTGCTGGTATTCTTCTTTATGTTTACACGATAATTTACATATTCATCGAACATTGAAAGTTTCATCTCACTCATGTGTGGTGAAGGCGTATCTGTGAAATTGGCCAGAAAGAACTCAAATGCTATGATACTTCTCTTTTTGTTGTACCAAGCCGTATAGCCATATTTTTCCATCTTATAATGGAGGTCATTCACCTTATGCGCATACTCCACGAATATCGGGTCTCTAGAGTCCATGTCGGTTGTCTTTAACCCCAGAATCTCCTGGATTGTACAGATAGCAATCGGCGGTTCCAACTTTAGTATCTTGGAACGGATTGGAGCTAGCGCCAGAGATAGTTTATTATTGATTACTTCATAATTCTCGTTTGATGGAAGTACGATTTGTTGTTTTTCATCCCAATCCTTGGGAAGTATCCATAGATTTGTAGACTTTTTCAAGTACCTATCGGAAAATGGTACCCTAATGTAGATGCATTTCTCACCATTAGGGTTTGGAGAGTTAAGCATTGCAAGCTTAACCTTCGGAATTTTCATCACAATGTTACTCATAACTATCTTATTATCACAAAGTTAATATATTAATTTTGCATAAAAAAGCAAAGCCATGAGATACCGCGAGATACCACGAAATGCCAATAATCTGCCTAATTTTGCAGCACGCTTCAATGAGTTTTCTTTTGCTATGCGCCATTATATTCCCAAAATCGCCAATTTTCCGCCCCTCACTATGCTGCAAGGCATATTCCTGAAAAGTGTCCTTTTTTTCTTTAGGCAGATTTTTAGGCAGATTTTAAGGTAGATTTTCATTCCGCCATATGCCCTCAGAGGCCTGTAAGGCATATAAAAAATGACACTAAGAGAAGAAAATCTGCTTAGCGTCATTTTGTAATTTACTGATATTCAGCGCATTAAAACCTTTAATACTCCTCCTCGTTAAAGAAAAAGTCATCCTTAGTAGGATAATCCGGCCAAATATCCTCTATACTTTCATAGACCTCGCCGTCATCCTCGAGTTCCTGGAGGTTCTCTATAACCTCTTCAGGAGCACCGGAGCGGTTTGCATAGTCTATAAGTTCATCCTTTGATGCAGGCCATGGAGCATCGTCCAAACTGCTTGCCAGTTCAAGTGTCCAAAACATATTCTCAAATCTCCATTTAATCGGGAAAACAGCCTCTACCGCACAAAATACCCTAAGAAAGAGCATTTCCAACAAATAAGACGCAATCCTCCCTGTTAATATCAATGTTATACGCCCGTAATTCCCGTACGGGCCGCAAATATATGGAAAAAATCAATATAATGAACTTTTTTTCAGTAATTTTGCAGCATTGATTAAAAACGTTCCTCACAAAAAGCAGAAAACAGCCGAAAGTAAGGAACCGGAAAGTTGAACATTACAGAACTGATAACATTTTTATGGGATACGTATCTGAAGACATATACGACAAAGACGCAACGGAACAGATTGCGGTGCATGTGAAAGAGATCCTCAGACTTCTGGGCGAGAACCCGGAAAGAGAAGGACTGCTGAAGACACCTGAACGCGTTGCGAAATCACTGCAATTCCTGACAAAAGGATACACGCAAAATGGCGTTGAACTGGTAAAATCAGCCATATTCGACGAAGAATACCAGCAAATGGTATTGGTCAAAGACATTGAACTCTACTCAATGTGCGAGCACCACATGCTCCCGTTCATCGGCAAAGCGCACATCGCATACATTCCTAACGGCAAGATCACCGGACTCAGCAAGATAGCCAGAGTCGTAGAGACATACGCCAGACGACTCCAGGTACAGGAAAGACTTACAGTAGAAATACGCGACTGCATCCAGGAAGCACTACACCCGCTCGGAGTCGCAGTCGTGATAGAAGCATCCCACACCTGCATGCAGATCAGAGGCATACAGAAAGCCAATGCAGTAACCACGACTTCAGCATTCTCCGGAGCATTCATGACATCAGCCAGAACCAGAAACGAATTCCTGAACCTGATCAAGTAACCTTCATTTTTTTCAAGTTACTGAACAGTCGCGATTTCACGCATAGAATTTGCAGCAACCGAATCCTGTGCCGGACAGAGACAAACTGACCGGCACAGGGTTAATTTTACGGAATATGAAAAAGTTGAACATCGCGCTCGTAGCGCATGACGGAAGAAAAGACGAACTTCTTTCTTGGGTAAAATTCAATGCTGCAATGCTTTCAAAGCATAATCTGTTCGCAACAGGAACCACTGGAAGACTGATTAGCGAACTGTCATTGGAAAAAGACGGCACAGAGTATTTCCCTTTCAAAGACAAGGTCACAAGACTCTTGTCAGGCCCTCTTGGCGGAGACCAGCAGATAGGAGCCATGATTGCAGAACGGAAAATAGACATGCTTATCTTCTTCTGTGACAACCTCATAGTACAGGGACACCAGAATGACGTTTCTGCACTGTCAAGATTGGCATCCCTGTATAATATTGCCTTTGCGACCAACCGCACGACTGCGGACCTGCTTCTCACATCGCCATTGATTGACGACCCGGACTACCAGATCCAGATTCCCGACTGCATCGCAAACTACGCGAACCGCAAGCTGTAGAGTAAAATCCTCAGGCGCACATCCGTCAATGATGTGATAAAAGCCGCCTCAAGTTACGCAAAGGCGGTACCCGAAAACCCGTTCAGTCCGGCGTGTATTCAAGAATATCACCCGGCTGACAATCCAGAGCACGGCAAAGCGCATCCAAAGTAGAGAAGCGTATTGCCTTGGCTTTTCCTGTCTTGAGAATCGAAAGATTCGTGGCGGAGATACCCACCTTCTCGGCAAGTTCCCCGCTCGACATCTTCCGAAGTGCCAGCATGACATCAATGTTTACTATTATAGACATATCCGTACCGGTAGAGTTTCTTATTTACCATCCTTCACATCCGCAGACTCACGCTTCTGCTCCTCAACACCCTTCAGATAACTAGGAAGATTCATTCCTGCCATCTTGAAAAGTTCGTCCAGAGGCGGTACGGACTGCATCATACCTGAAATGAAATTGGCGGTAGAAGTCTTGCCGTCACCCTTTCCGTTGCCGTCCCAGACAGTAACCTTATCTATCTTGATACCCTTGACAGCCTCGACCTGAGTCTTGACAAGTTCAGGAAGTTTGTCAGCGACAAGCATGAGAACAGCCTTCTGGGCATCCCCCTCAGCAGCATTGACAAGTCTCTGGAAACCTTGAGCCTGCTTCGTGAGAATCTCCTCGATACCCTTCGCCTGCGCAGCCATCTTCGCATAAATCGCATCAGCCTCACCCTGCGCCGTCCTACGCAGTTTTTCAGCCTCGGCCTCCGCGTCAATGATAGCCTTCTCCTTCTCGATCTGGGCCGGAACCACGATATTGGCCTGCTGGGTAGCCTGCTCCCTGGCAGCACGAGCAAGCTCGGCACTCTGCTCAGCCTGGTAAGCCTCCTCCATCGCCTTTGCAGCCTGAACCTTCTCGGCGGCAATCGCAATCCTTGAAGCCTCAGCCTCCTTCTCACGCCTTATCGCATCAGAATTCGCAATGGCAATCTTGGAATTGTTCTCACCTTCAACAGCCTTTGCATTGGCATCAGCAGTCGAAATCCTGGTATCTCTCACAGTCTCGGCAATACGGATATCCTTATCCCTGTCCGCCTCAGCCTTACCGATTTCACCGAAACGATTCTGCTCGGCAACACTCTTCTTAGCATCATTGATGGCCTTTGCCGCAGCCTCCTTTCCGAGAGCCTCGATATAACCGGACTCATCGCGGATATCAGTAACATTGACATTGATAAGCTTCAATCCGATTTTGCGGAGCTCGGCCTCGACGTTAGTACTGACATTGGCAAGGAACTTGTCGCGGTCGGAGTTGATTTCCTCGATATCCATCGTCGCGATGACAAGCCTCAGCTGACCGAAAAGGATATCAGTCGCGATATTCTGGATATTCTCGATAGTCAGCCCGAGAAGTCGCTCAGCCGCATTGGTCATATTGTCAGGCTCCGTAGAGATTCCAACGGTAAATCGGCACGGCACATCCACACGGATATTCTGCTTACTGAGCGCATTGGTCAGATTGCACTCGATAGAAATAGGGGTAAGATCCAGAAAAGCATAGCTCTGGAACACAGGCCAGATGAAAGAAGCACCTCCGTGGATACACTTTGCAGAGGACGCTCCCCCGCTCTTGTTCTTTCCCGTCTTTCCGTAAATCACAAGAATTTTATCAGAAGGACAACGCTTGTAGCGTCTCAAAATAGCGGCGAGCGTCACTATCAGCACCACCACCGCAATGGCGATAAGAATTATAACTTCCATATCTATAATGTATTATGGTTTTGTCAATGTTAAATTATTGTTCTCCGCAAGTCATCCGACCCACTGAGCGTCTGCGCAAATGAAGGTTCATCACTTGCACGAAAGTACTCCAAAAGCGGCGTTTCCGCGAAACTCGAATTATATTATCAATGACTCCAGAGGTTCGACAAGAAGAGTATTCGGGTCAATGACTTCGATGACCTTGACAGGCGTTCCTGTCCTGATGGAATCGCCATCCGTCACTGCGTCATACTCACGCACAGATTCATTGATAGAAATCTGCACCTTTCCGGTACCCTTCCTCTCCTCAGGGACAGTCAGATAAACCTTCCCCTGGCAGCCGACAGCCGACTTATAGACATTGATATTTCCGGACTGCTGCATTCCGGAGAGCCACTTGAACATATACATGACCGCCAGAACGAGACCGGCGCCCACGAGTACGGCCAATGTCAATGCCAGTGCCTCCGACGCGAACTTTCCGTGCAGGAGAATCGCCGTCCAGCTGAAGCCGAGGAAGAAATTGATGAGATTCCGGAAAGTGAAGAGATTCATCGAAGAATCCCCTTCAAAAGTAGGATGAGAGTCGAGGGCACTGTCAAAGTTCGTGTCAATGTCAGTGTCGAAATCACCGCCGGAGTCAACCCCGATAAAGGTCAGAATACTCTGAAGAACGAAAGTCAATGAAGTGGCTATGGCGATGCACCATAGAATTTTCATGTAAATGTCAAGTGAGGTCCACCATTCTGTCATCATAGTCATGATATTTTGCGGGCATTGCCCAGGTTTGTTGCCGTAAATATAATAACTTTTTACGAATATCGATAAATATTTTTCAAATTTCGTTAATATAAGTTAAACTTCTATGCGTAATAACCACGCAACCTCATATCCACGCAAGTACCCGGCAAATTTGACAACTTACGAAACTTGAGTTATATTTGTAAGTCCGGAGATTCTTAACCACACCACATCCGGGACTAACGCGACAATATGCAGAACAGATACATTGACAGAGAAAGATATTTCAACGAACTGGCAGAGACATCGGCCGGTTACTACATTGATTATATAAAGAGATTCAAAGACATTGACAAGAACAGCAGAATCATGGAAATCGGCTGTGGCGAAGGCGGGAACCTGCTTCCTTTCGCCAAGATGGGCTGCTTCGTGGCAGGTATGGATCTCGCGCCAGGAAAGATTGACAATGCCAGAAAGTTCTTTGCCGCAAATGGCGCCGATGGCGTATTCTCATGTGCTGACTTCCTGAAAACCAACCCGTTCGAAGGAGAGGACAAATTCGATGTCATGCTGATTCACGATGTCATTGAACATATCGAACCCGAAGGCAAGGATGCATTTTTCGCACGCCTGCGCTTCTATCTGAAACAAGACGGAATAGTATTTTTCGGATTTCCGGCCTGGCAGATGCCTTTCGGCGGACACCAGCAGATCTGCAGGAGCAAAATGTGCTCGAAAGTGCCATTCTACCATGTCCTGCCAGCATGTATATACAAAGGCTGGCTGAGGATGTTCGGAGAGGACAAGGCCAAGATAGATGAACTGATGAGCATCAAGAGGTCCCGCATGTCCCCGGAGAAATTCGAAACACTCTGCACAAGACACGATTACAAGATCATTGACAGGACCTTCTGGTTCATCAGTCCGCATTATAAAGCAAAATTCCACCTCCGTCCGAGACTCCTCTGGAACTGGCTCGGACACATCCCATACCTTAGGAACTGGTTCACGACATCATGTTTCTACGTAATAGGAAACAAATGATTGTCAATGATATACGGTTATCAGGAAAACAACTTAAACAAACCTATAAATATGGCTTCTAAATACGAATGGCAGTATTGTTCCCTCGGAGGAGCAATCAGAGTGAAAATAGGCTCCGGAGAGGATATCGCCCACCTCGGAGAACTTGACCAGAAACTTTGGACAGTGCTGAGCTGCCCGGTGGAGGGACTTGAATTCGACAAGCAGACACTGGAATACCTTGATACAGAAAAGGATGGAAAGATTATGGTCAATGAAGTCGTGCAGGCCGCACAATGGCTTACCTCAGTAATCAAAGACAAGGACAGCATACTGAACGGAGATAGTGTACTGAAACTGGACAACATTGACACTTCCACCGCAGCCGGAAAGGGTCTTTACAATTCCGTCAGGCAGATTTTGAAGAATCTTGGCATTGACAAGGATGAAATTTCCCTCGCCGACGCGTCAGACTCGAAGGCTATTTTTGCCGGCACGAAGTTCAATGGTGACGGTATCATCACAGCTCTTTCCACTTCGGATGATGCTCAGAAACAGATTATTACAGACATCACCGCGACCGTAGGCTCCGTCGAGGACAGAAGCGGAGAGAAGGGTGTCAATGCTGAACTGATAGAGAAATTCTATGCATCTTGCGCTGACTGGGCCGCATGGAAATCCAGCGCTCCTGTCATGCCTTATGGTGAACGTACAGCAACCGCTTTCGATGCTTATAATGCATTGAAAGACAAGATGAACGACTATTTCACGCGCTGTCGTCTCGTGGCTTTCGATACTGAGGTAGCGAAGGCTGTCAATGTCGCCGTGACCGACATCAATGACATTGACTCCTGCCCTATCGCCGCTCCGAAGGCAGCAAGGACATTGGACCTGGCCGCCATCAACCCCGCATGGCAGAAAAGGTTCGACGCTCTTGCCTCTCTCACCGGATTTTCAGGAAAGACGGAAATGACCGAGGCTGATTGGAGATCTGTCGAGACCACTTTCAATGATTATGCAGCCTGGCTGGGCGCGAAAAAAGGCGCTGAGGTCGAGACTCTCGGAGATGTCAGGATCAATGCCATTCTGATTGCCGGAGAAAAGGAAGCGTTTCTCGCACTAGTCGAGCGGGACAAGGCACTCGCTGCTGAGTCCAGTTCCATCGACGACGTCAAGAAACTGATGTACTATTACAGGGATTTCTACAGGCTTCTGAAGAATTTTGTCCTGTTCACGGATTTCTATTCCCGTGCTCCAGGCGTCAGGGCAATGTTCGAACTGGGCCAGTTGTATATTGACCAGAGGTGCTGCGATTTGTGTATCCGTATTTCTGACATGAGCAAACATGCGGATATGGCTGCCCAGAGCGGCATTTTCCTCATATATTTCAAGGCAACATCCAAGGTCCTCGGAAAGTCAATGGATGCTGTGGCAGTTATGACAGACGGAGACATTTTCGATCTACGTCCGGGAAAGAACGGTATCTTCTATGACCTTCAGGGAAACAACTGGGACGCTGTCATAACCAAGGTGGTGGACAACCCTGTAAGTATCAGCCAGGCTTTCTGGGCTCCGTATCGCAAAGCCTGGGAGTTCTGCGTGGGAATAATCAACAAGTCCGCCGCCGATAAGGATGCTAAGATCAATGCCGATTTGCAGGCTAAGGTACAGACTGCGGCTGCCACTACCCCAGGCGCTGCCGATGCTGCCAAGACTGACAAGCCTCAGGCTTTCGACATTGCCAAGTTTGCCGGTATCTTTGCCGCATTGGGTATGGCTATTGGCTACATAGGCTCGGCCTTCACCAAAATTATCGCAGGTATCCAGAAAACACCGCTTCGTGACCAGATCCTGATTCTTCTTGGTCTGATTCTGGTGATTTCCGGCCCGTCATGTTTCATCGCCTGGACCAAACTCCGCAAGCGCAATCTGGGCCCGATTCTCAATGCCAATGGCTGGGCAATCAACTCCAAGGTACTGGTCAACATCCTCTTCGGCGGCAAGCTTACGACAGTCGCCAAGTATCCGAAGCTCAAACTGGCCGATCCATATGACCAGAAGACTCCAGCCTGGAAGATGTGGCTGCCTACAGTTCTCATCATCCTGACCATAGCATTCCTGGCCTTGTATTTCACAGGCAACCTCGAGTTCATCGGCCTGTCGTCCCCGCTTCACAAGGCAGGAGCGGCATGTGACGCCGCCAAGGCCGCAGCAGATTCGCTGTCAGTAAAATAGCAAAACGGTCCCGCATCCCGTGACAGACAAATACACCCTCCGGGTGACCAGGTATCACACCTGGCCACCCGGATGTTTTTATGTTGCACCTACGAATGGGCAACGGCGGCCCCAGCAGAAACTGGCCATATGAATGGGCACAGGAAGCCCCAGCAGAAACTGGACAAACCACTGAAGCACATTATTTTTCGACCCTCTTGGCAGGATACCAGCAAGCAGCAACTATGCATAACTCACTCTACTGCAACATATTACATAAACAAATGTGCATTCCAGCCCCTGCCAAGACCCCTTTTTGAAAGCACCCCTTGACATTACAGAAACGCAGTAAGCATCTGGTTACCAATCATTTAGCTAATCCATCTGCTGTCAAGAGGGTCGAAGAAATACGTAGCCTACTAAAGAAGGATGCAAAGGCCAGAACAGGTTGTTGTCAAGAGGGTCGAAAGTTCGGAACCACTGGCAACGCGTCAAGACGTAACTCAGGACACGCTTACCGAAAGTCAGACAGATAGCTTTCGGGGTTCATGTTGCAATACGTAACTGCTGAGATCAGGAGCGGTTATGTCAATGCAAGGATGCGCAAATGGTTCATATTGCAAAAAATAACGGCTGAGACGCTTACCGAGAAACAGCAATCAGCCCTCAACTGCAACATTTTTCCGTCTAATGTCATTGACAAAACCCATATACAAGCACACCCGACGCATTTTTTATAGAAAAACCAATTTCATTTTTTGAAAATGGTTTACAACAGCTTACTTTGTACAAAAACGACATGCTCTATCATTTCTGTACAAACGGCCTTAAAAAAGGACTCATTTTCACGTCTGACCAGGACTTCACTTATGGAATGAATGCTATCGGACTTTGCAAATTAAAATTCGACAATATCCGGATTCTCGCTTTCTGTCTGATGGGAAACCACGTTCACTTTGTCATTGACAGTTCTGAAGAAGAAGGCATCTCATTCATGCGATATTACAAACTTCTGATCGGCAATTATCTGAAAATCACATATGGAAAAGAACGAAGCCTTAAAGGAGCTGACATTGGATTCAAGTGTATGTCAGATGCAGAGTATTGCGTCAATGCCATTGCATATGTGCTTAGAAATCCGATATCCGCCGGATTGCTTATCTCTCCGACAGAATACAGATGGAGTTCTGCCTGTCTGTATTTCGGGTCCAGAATATTCAGGCAAGAAGTCTGGGACGTCGTAAAGAATATTGGAAGAGAGAGACTCAGATCAATAACTCACAGTCATGGATCATTCCCGGACGATTGGCGAATAAACAACAACGGGCTGATCTTTCCCGGAGAATACACTGAATATAAGGATGTCGAAATAATATTCGGAAAACCTGCCCAACTTATATACCACATAACTAAGAACAATGATTTGATAATCGAACAAGATACAGGTATCCTGTCCAAATTCCATTACTCTGACGAAGAACTGTGCGAATCAAGGAACACACTCATCCTCAACCACTTTCGCAAGAAGCAGCTTACAGAACTGTCCATAGAAGAAAAAATATCTCTTGCGTCTATGATGAAAAAACGATACCGGCTGTCATTTCCTACGTTATCCCGCCTTGTCGGAATAAACAGACAAATCCTTCGCCAACTTCTATAGTTTTCGACCCTCTTGGCAGGAGACCAGCAGGCAGCAACTATGCACAATTCATTCTACTGCAATATGTTACATAAGCAGAAGTACCTTCCAGCCCCTGCCAAGACCCCTTTTTGAAAGCACCTCTTGGCATTACAAAAACACAGTAATCATCTGGCTACCAAGCATTTAGCGAACCCATCTACTGTCAAGAGGGTCAAAAAAAAATACGTAGTCTCCTAAAGAAAGATGCGAAGGCCTGAACAGGTTGCTGTCAAGAGGGGCAATAAAAGCACATAGCCTCCGAAAACATGTCATGTAGATATTTCACGTTACTCGTCCAGCATGAATTCGCCGGGGGTCTTGCCGACAGATGTGCGGAAGAAACGGGTGAAGAAGGAATGATTCTGGAAACCTAGCATTTCAGAGACCTGCTTGATAGAATACTTGCCGGAGAGGAGAAGACTCTTGGCATCCAGAATGACATAATCACGAATAAGGTCCAGAGGCTTGCATCCTGAGGCCTTCTTGACAAGACGGGAAAAATGCTTCTCGGAAATGCATTGACGACGGGCATAGAAACCCACGGAACGGTCCTTGCGGGAAAAATTATGGATGTCCGACTGGAAACGGAAAAGGACTTCCCGCTCACGTGTATAGACCAGACCGCCGTCCGGCAAAGAGTCGTCATGGGCGCAATCATCAGCTGACCTCTTGCGCCACTTCAGAAGCAGACTTGCGAAAATATAGGTAAAACCGGACAGAATACCGTCGGAAGTCTCAGAATCAGAATTCTTTACAATAAACTTGAGAGACTGGCACAATTTTTCGAAATTCAGAGCCTCATCCTCATCAATACTGACAAGAGTCGGCTCCTGATTATGCAATACCCACTGCCTGAGACTTCGCCCGTGAGGACCGCGGATCTCAGTCATGATATATTCCGAATCCACAGCCACAAAAATGACAATGCAGTCCTCAGAAAGCTCCACATTCTCCAGAATCTGCCCGCTGAAAATGATAAGGAGACTTCCCGCCTCCGCGACATAATCTCGCTGCTGGATCCTCGAGGAAATGCGCCCGCGCTTGCAGAAAATGCAGAAGGTCAATGTTACCTTCACCGGAAACCTAAGTCTGGGCACATCGATGACATCGGTCTCTCCCTGTTCCCCGTTATCCTCCAGATTATCCAGCAGACAGAACTTCTCCCCCACCCACACCTTGGAAATCTCACCTTTGAGATAATTGACCCCGAATGCTGAAATTATATCCTCGTACTTCATTCCAATCCTAAAAAAAATCCATATATCCAAGTTCCGCAATTTGTCGGATATTTCAGGCACTTGCAAAACCCAAGTCACATATAGTAACCTTCAAAAAAAATAACCTGCATCATCTTAAGGAACCTTAATCTGAGGCAACTTATTTCTTTCATGTCACATATAACACACAAAAATAGACAAAATTTATCATATAGATACTGGTTTTTGTCTGTTTTAGAACATCCATCCCCCTTTTTGTGGCATGAAACATCCAGACATTATCCTTACCTTTGCGCCCAAATTATGTACAGTGTGAAAGTCAATGAACGCCAGACTTTCACCAAATCAAAGACACAGCATGAAATTCTACAAGAAAAGCAATTCATTCAGAGAATCTTACATCGACACTCTAGGAAAGCTTTACGATTATTCCACAATAAGGTACGCGAACAACAGAGTCTCCAAAGTCATTGACACAGACAAGGAATACACCTATGCCGGCTTCAAGGCGCAATGCGACAGCCTGTCCAAACAGCTCACCCAATTCGGAATCGGAGCCTCGGACAAAGTCGCCATATTGTCACAGAACATGCCTGAGTGGACCGTCGCTTTCTTCGCCACAGTTCCCTTCGGCAGAATCGCAATTCCTATTCTGCCAGAATCATCAGCAAACGAGGTGACGAACATACTGAACCATTCAGAATCCAAGGTACTTTTCGTTTCCAGGAAACTGCTGCCGAACATAAGCCGTGAATGCATTGACAAACTCACCCTTGTCATTGACATAGAAACATTTGAATTCATAAAGCAGGACAATGACAAATTCACCTGCGACGGAAAAGTTGCCATGCCTATGCCGGATGATATCGCCACGATAATCTACACTTCAGGCACGACAGGAAACGCAAAAGGAGTGGTCCTGAGCCACAGGAACCTCACATCCTGCGTCGCATCCTGCTTCCACGCGCAGCCGAGAAACGAAAAAGACCGCTGGCTCTCGATTCTGCCGATGTCACACACACTGGAATTGACATTGGGAGTACTCTACCCTATGTATGTCGGCGCCTGCGTCTATTACATGTCCAAGCCGCCGGTACCGGCACTGCTGCTGAAAGCCATCCAGGCAGTGAAGCCGACCACGATGCTCTCGGTACCGCTCATCATTGAAAAAATCTACAGAAGCAGCATCGTCCCGACCATCAAGAAGAGCCGTGTACTCAGCTGGATGAATACACACATGAACTTGCTGATGTGCAAGATCATAGGATTAAAACTGAAAAAGACATTCGGAGGCCATCTTTCATTCTTCGGAATCGGAGGCGCCAAACTTGACACAGAGGTAGAGACCTTCCTTCTCAGAGCAGGTTTCCCATATGCAGTCGGATACGGATTGACAGAGACATCTCCTCTGCTAAGTTTCACAGTAGGAAAGACAAGAGCCCCAGGCTCAATCGGTTACACCGTAAAGAATGTAGAACTCAGACTCGACAACATCAATCCTGAGACAGGAGAAGGTGAAATCGTAGCCAAAGGGCCGAACGTGATGCTCGGTTACTACAAAGACCCGGAACGTACCAGGAAAGCCTTCACTGCAGACGGCTGGTTCAGGACCAACGACCTGGCCTGCATTGACGAAAAGGGTAGATATTACATCAAGGGACGTCTCAGCAACATGATTCTCGGCTCTTCAGGAGAGAACATCTATCCTGAAGAAATCGAACAGGTAATCAATGGCATTGACGATGTGGACGAGTCGATCATTGTTCCTAGGGACGGCAAGCTCGTAGCCCTCGTCACTTTCAATGAAAATGTCATCGACTGGAACCAGGAGGGTGAAGACGAGTTCTTCCGCAAGATAGAGGAATACAAGTCCAGGATTCTCGGAATCGTGAACAAGAACGTTAACAGGACTTCCAAGGTCAGTGCAGTACAAATCTTGCGCGAGCCATTCGAGAAAACAGCAACGCGCAAGATCCGAAGGTTCAAATATCTCCACAAGGAAGGCCTATAGGCCACCCATAAACTTAGCAAGAACAGAGAGCACAGACTCTACGACATTTTTACCGGGGACAGGTATCCTGATTTCAGAATTTCCAGTCTCCGGATTCTCATATACGATGGAGTCGATCAGTTTCGCTGTCTTTTCCGGAGACCTTAGGGTTTCGGCAAGACCTGCAATAAAGGCCACACCATGCTTTACAAGTTCGCCTGCATTGTCACAAGTCTCTTCCGGGTCCTGCACCGGGGAAGCATTGGAAAAAACGCCCGCATTGCCATGAACTTCCTCCCCATATCCCGACTCGGACACACTGTCATTGACAATTTCCGAATCAAAAGAATCGGCATCGGCAGATGCTTCCGGAAGGTCCTCGACATAACCGGCCACGGATTCCAGGACCTTGTTCATCCGGTTGTCATCCAGAATCACGGTATCGTCGCCTCCATCCAGAAGGCCCTCGAACAAGGAAGACTTCACCTCCAGCGTAGAAAGCATCCTCTCCTCGAACGAGTCCTTTGATATCATATTGACTACCTGAATCTTACGTTCCTGACCGATACGATATATACGGCCGATTCTCTGCTCCAGTACGGCAGGATTCCACGGAATATCCAGATTTATGATAAGGGATGCAGTCTGCAAGTTCAGACCGGTACTTCCTGTATCAGTCGAGACAAAGACCCTGCAATCCGGCTTCTCCCAGAAATCACTTATGAGGACATTGCGCTTTTCAGAAGGCACCGTTCCGCTAAGGGACGAATAGCCGATTCCAGCCTTATCCAGTTCAGATGCGACAAGACGTGTCATCCTCTCCCACTGGCTGAACACCACCACTTTCTCATTCCCGCTCTCGACCACATTCCTGATGATATTCATCGTCTCATCCACCTTGGTATCGTATCTTGTTTCCTGGTCCAGAATGTACGTACTGTCGCAAACCATCCGTATCTGACTAAGCAGCAGGAGCATACGTTTCCTGTCCTTGTCACTCAGAAAATGCATGCGCCGCCATTTGGAAACCAGTTGGGCCACAGACACGCGGAAACCGTCATGCAGTTCCCTCTGCTGAGGGGTCATCGGCACGAACAGATTCTGGTCAGTCCTGGCAGGCAGCTGAATCTCCACGTCAGCCTTCCTGCGCCTTATCAGACGCTGCTTCAACCTCTCCCCCACGACATTGAGATTCTTGTAAGACACGATTTTGCCGCTTTCGTCCTTGACCGTAGTCTCCTCGATGAACTTGTAATATGGTCCGAGACAGAACTGGTCCACGAACTCCATCACGGAATAAAGCTCTTCCAGTTTGTTTTCCAGCGGAGTTCCGGACAGGACTATGGAATAATCCGACTGAATACGTCTGGCTGACTTGGAAATCTGCGTGTTCCAGTTCTTGAGTCGCTGAACCTCATCCATTATGACACACTCAGCATATTGGTCGCCAGACTGCTTCACATCATTGCTCAACGCATGATAAGAAACAATCTTATAAAACGTATCGGACTCATAAAGTTCCTTGCGCTTCGCAGGAGCGCCCTCCACTATCACGGCCTCCGAGTCGGTAAACCTCTCTATCTCCTTCTTCCATTGATACTTAAGCGACGCCGGACACAGCACCATGACAGACGAAATCAGACCTGCCCTCTTCATCAGCTCAGCCGTACCGATTGCCTGCACAGTCTTTCCGAGTCCCATCTCATCAGCGATAATGGACTTGCCCTTCCCGAACGCGAACCGGATTCCTTCCTTCTGATAAGGGTACAATTTCGTATGAAGCAGATTATCGAAATCGGTATCTGTCAATGACTTGAGGTACTGCTCCCTATACTGGGCGTCCTTCAGTTCAGCCAAATAATCCGTCACATCCGGGTAACAGCGGAAATCCGGATCCGCGACCTTCGCTTTCGCGATAAACTCCGCCATCACCGGAAGTGATTCTGTCAATGCCTTTCCGTCCGGAGAGAAATAGCCCTTTGCCAATGCCGACATTTCGGTCCAATGGGCGCTTCCTATACGGAGGCACACGGAACGTCCGTTCCTGTAAGAAAGATACAATGAAGAATACGGAGGATTCACGACAGGGACCTTCTTGTGTCTGGTCTCAAGCCATTGGCGCACAGCCTCAATATGCTTGCACGTACCTATCTGTGTAGTCTTGAAATCCATACAGGAACAGAAGTTCCACCGGCTTTCATTTCCCCGATAGACTACCTTGTAACTGCTCTTCGTCTTGGGATTGCGCACATCGAACACGCCATAGGCCGCCTCGTCTCCTCTCGGCACGACTGAAAGCACCTCTCTGGCAGCAAACTGCTTCCTCAACGTTTTCTGCCACTCCTCCGGACTCATTCCCTCCGGCTTGACAACATTAGATAATTTCTTCCCCATACGTTCTGATTCTACAATTGATGTTTCGCACCGAGCCAGAGCATGACCTGCCCTGAATAATAAGGAATCATGACCAGCCAACGGCTTCCGTCCAGCGGTTCCACAAATTTATTATATGCCAAGAAAGTATCCGAAATCAGAAAAAGAAATGCTCCCAAGGCAAACAGCCACTTGCCCTGGAACTGCGCGAGCACTGTCATTACGCAGATAAGTGCCGCATAAATCACACAGCCACAACGTATTACCCCGGCAGGGGCATCAGGTATAATCCAGATCATCGCCGCCGTAAAAAACAGCAGGAACACCAGCGAGACCAATGAAACTTTTCTCACCCCAGGCCGGCCTACGGCTCCCGAAATGAGATTCCCGCCGAAAAAGGATATGAGCATGACATGGGCCAATGCAAAAAAGCCCATCTGACCGATGAAACTGCCGTAGGCCCCCATCCAGTCCCCGACGAGCGAAAAAGCCATCGCCAATGTCATCTGCCACGGAAGGAGAAAGATTCCGGCCAATGTCAATGTCGCCAGAGGCCCGACAATCCTGTATTTGACGGCTGCCGCCGGAAGGATTCCTGTCAATGCCTTTGTCGGCACAAAATATATCGCAGCCAGCACGGCAACTGCGGCCAGCGCAGCCAATGTAATCTTTTTCCTGTCCATAACTCACTGAATTGCTACAGAAGTGACTTCACCATCTTGAAGAACTTGTAAGGCATGTACCTGAACGGCAGGTCCATCGAAGTCGGAGTCACGATGTTTGACCTGTAATGAGTGAACGCGTCGAAACTCAGTTTGCCATGGTAACTGCCCATACCTGACATGCCGACGCCCCCGAAAGGGACATGCTCGTTTGCAATATGCAATATGGTATCATTCAGACAAGATCCGCCAGACGAAGTGTGCCTCAGAACATAATCCCCGTTCGTTCCGAAATAATACAATGCCAGAGGCTTCTCCCTGGAAGTGACAAACTCCGTCACCTCAGATATATTTCTGAAAGTCAATACCGGGAATATCGGTCCGAATATCTCTTCCTGCATCACAGGAGAATCCGGGCTGACATTGTCCAGAACAGTAGGCTCGATGTATCTTTCAGCCTTGTCAGTATGACCTCCGAACACGATGTTTCCGTCCTTGAAATATCCCGTAAGTCTCTCGAAGGCAGCATCATTCACGACACGGACGAAGTGTCCGCTCTCCTGAGGATTACTGCCAAGCAACTCGGCAAACGCTTTTCCGAGCGCATCCAGGAACCTGTCCTTCACCTCTTCATGGACCATCAGATAATCAGGCGCAATGCACGTCTGTCCCGCATTGAGAGTCTTCCCCCAGGCTACGCGCTTCGCGGCAACATTGATATCAGCATCCTTGTCAATGATGCAAGGGCTCTTGCCTCCGAGTTCAAGCACGACAGGTGTCAGATATTTGGCGGCTGCAGTCATCACGCGGCGTCCCAGCGACGGGCTTCCTGTAAAGAATATGATATCCCACCTTTCTTCGAGCAAGGCAGCATTGACCTCCCTATGTCCCTGAGTCACTGCAATATAGTCCTCAGGAAAGGTATCGGCAATCATATCCTCTATGACCTTCGACACATTCGGCACGTAGGGAGACGGCTTCAGCACGGCGGTACATCCTGCAGAAATGGCACCGACAAGCGGAGTAAGCAGCAGCTGGACCGGATAATTCCACGGGGATATTATCAATGCAGTACCGAGCGGCTCGCTGATGATTCTGCTCTTGGAAGGGAACATCTTCAATGGTGTCGGCACACATGTCCGACGGGTCCACTTCCCTATCTTGCGTATATGAGTACGGATTTCCCCGAGCAGGATACTGATTTCAGTCATGTACGCCTCCTCGTAAGATTTGTGCAAATCTGCCCACAGGGCATCGCAAAGAGGCTTTTCCCATTTCAGGACAGCCTTCTCGAATGCCTTCAGATTTGATTTTCTCACAGCCACGTCCAATGTGGCTCCGGAATGAAAATATCTGGCCTGTTTCCCGCGGATTTCGCGGATGCGCTCAGGCGTTGTACTTGTCAATGTCATAGTCCAAATTTAACTAAAATACCCCATTATCACAAGACTTTCGTGAAGGATTACCGTCTTCCCGTGAAATGGTCCATCACTGAATAAACGCCGAATACCTTTCCGAAAACAAAGTCAAACAGCCAGTTGGGGAGCAGGCCCTGCCATATTCTGATGAAGTGGTATGCAAACGGAATTCCGCGGAACGATTTCCCGTCCTCTATAGCCCTGATTATTTTCCTGGATGTCTTCTCCGGCTTCAATATCGGGAACACCTTGGAATTCACTCCGTCAAACATTCCCGTATTTATGAAATATGGCGCCACGGATGTCACGCGGACATTGCTTCCGACCTGCTTCAGTTCCACCCGCATTGACTCTGTCCATCCTATCACCGCCCATTTGCTGGCGCAGTAAACTGACAGTTTCGGAACACCGAGCATTCCGGCTGCCGAGGCTATGTTGCAGATGTGCCCGCTGTCCCGTTTCAGCATATCGGGAAGTACAGCCAATGCCACATACATCGGAGCATTGGCATTGATATTCATCGTCAGGTCAATGTCCTGGATTGTCTGCTTGTCGAAGGTTCTGTTTCCCCTTACTATTCCGGCACAGTTTATCAGGATATCCACCTGACCGACTTCTTTTTTGACTTTTTCGTAGGTCAATGCTATCTCCTCCGGCGAGGCAACATTGACAATATAACTGCTGATATGCCCCTGCGCGGCAGCTTTCACCTGCGGGCGCACATGCCCGAGTTCAGCCTCGGTTATGTCAATGTTAGCCCTGTTGATGTCCCAAATGATCAGATTTGCGGCTCCTTTTTCAAGGCAGATCCGCCCCATGATGCGTCCGATTCCGGAAGCACCTCCGGTAATCAGGACATTTTTTCCGATAATGTTCATATTTTCGTCCACGTTCGTTTCGATTCGGTCTGACATGGCATTTGCCTGCCATCCCCGTCGGCAATCCCGCCGATGCGGCTGCAAATTTACAAAAAATGCGACATTTATGTATAAAAATTAGACCAAACGACATTAAGTAATCCTTAAAAAACAACTCAAAAATCCGCCACAAATCTTTACCAACTTATTTTTTAACGCTCACTAAACAAAAATGAATGGACAAATTAAAACTTCCGGGACAAAAAAAAGGACGGATTACTCCGCCCTTCGACATGTATTTCCGAACCGATTATTCAGCGCTTTCAGCCGACTCTTGAGCCGCAGCCTCTTCCTGTCCGTTCTCAGAGAGTTCAGTCCTCTTGAGTTTCAGAACAGTCTTGCCGTCCTTGGAAAGCACTGAAGCATTGTCGTTGTCAGCAAACTCCACCTTAGCCGCAGAATCAAGTCCCTCGAGCACCGCGGTTTCAACTTCCGGTGTAGGTCCCATCATCTTGGTCACTCCCATTTCTCCGAATTTGATGGCATCACCCTCTACCTCATAATTTCCGAAGAAACCATTGATGCTGGTATTTCCGTGTACGCCACCTTTGTCATCAAATGAAACCGTAGGCTTCTCGAATCCCGCCTCTACAGCAGCACCTCCTGCCTCCACGATTTCCCAATCTCCGACCAAAGCTTTCGCCACATCATTCTTCTTTCCAGCCCCGCAGCTGCAAATCGCCGCAACAGCCATAACCATAAGAATTACCTTTTTCATAATTAATTGATATTTATTGATTTATACAATAATTAATTACACAACACAAATAATGGAACATTTCCAGTCCAAGAGTCAGTCCACTCCCACCATTCCTCCCAGCAGCAATATCATTTTCCACATGAGTTCAAACAATTTTCAAAGATAACTCATTTTACTCAAATCCCAGCAATATTCGCACTTCTCAATAATCGGTGCCTTGTTTCCAACATGAATGACCTGCAAAGCATATCGGACGCCAAATCAAAAATCAGTCGAAGCAGTCCAGAAGTCAGTACGACATAAATAAGTACCAAGAATTCGTCTCCGTTCTTCGATGTCATACGAAGAGCGGAGACGATCACATTACAAACTTCAAGGATGTCGCACTATGAATCTTTCTGTAACTTCAGGACATCTTCCATAGACAGACCTGTAACATCACAGATAATTTGGACAGGCAGATTATTCTGCAGCATCTTCAGTACGATGCTATTCCTCTCTTCTTCGCGACCTTTAACGAGTCCTTCCTCACGACTTGTCTTCTTCGCATATTCAATCTGATTGAAAGTGTCACGTGCTGTAGTCATATCCTTAATGTAATTTATTCTGTCAATGTTGTTGAGACCCGCTATCTCCGCGACGTCAAAAATTCTCTTGAATATTTTGTCCCGCAGTGCTGCCGGCCTTTCCAAAAGCATTGACAAGTTCTTCAAAATATAAAGCCACTTGTCAAGGTCGGAATCCAACTCATCCTCTTTCTTGTCAAACTTTGCGACCTCAATAAAGACAAACTTCAATTTGTCGGTCATCGTCTTGCCAGTTGTAGCCTCCCGGAGCCAATACCTGTGCTCGATAAGGTCGTCATCCTCGTACTTGAAGTTCAGAATCCCGAGGAAATACACCCCGTCCAGTTCATAGTTCCACTCCTTCTTGACCCCTGTCACTTCATCTGTATGCGCCTTCCTGCCCTGCTTCATTATCGGAAATGAAGTGTAATACAATGCCCTCTCGAAAAAGTGTTCCTGAGTAGCGTGCTGCATTTCGACAAGGAAATCCTTCCCGTCTTTTGCTCTGCAAATAACATCAAACACAGCCTTTCTGTCCTCTTCCATCAGTCCCAACTGCTCAGCAGGAATATAAGTAATGTCTTCAATCTCATATTCCGGAAAGATAACTTTCAGAAATTCAATGAGGATGTCTTTATTCACTTCACTCCCGAAGAGGCGTTTGAATCCCCAATCAATAAGAGGATTGATGTATCTCGCCTTGACGATTTCGCCCATAAAGTTAGTTTTTTTATATTTATTAAACAAAAATCCAGGCACGAACTCCTGAGTATGATATGAGGATGTCCATGTCATTCAAGGCTGCAATAGTATGCAAAAAAATTCCGAAAAGTGAACAAAAGTGGCTCAAGAAGTCTTAAGCAGCTAAGATTTTTATGATTTTTAAACTTTGAAGATGATTTTTTAACAATTCCATTGGGGAGGACAAAAGAAAACGGTGCCTTGACATCCAAGACACCGCCAAAAACCATATGTCTCCGCGACTAATACACAAATGAAAACTCGTCGAGATAGAGTACAGTACCGTTGCCGCCGGTGAAATAGTCGCCGTAACGGCTGGAGGCAGAAACTATTACAACTACAGACGGAGTACGGTCACTGCGATAAGTGATAGGAATGTCGAACTTCTCATAGTTGTCCATCCATTTGCTGAACTCGAAATTGCCATATCCGATGATTGCCGGGTCATTGTCAAAATCTATGAACTGACCGTCGGAATTCACAACATGGAAACGGCCTTTGTCATCGATGGCACCATCCGGATAGCCGGACCATTTGTTCTTGTCCCAGTCCGCAAGAATAATCTGGACCTGACCTATATCCATCTTTCCGAGCAGATCCTTATGCGAATCATCCGCATTGTCGATTGCCACAGGCTGATAGCAATAATAGCCGTGAAGTGATTTCGGTCTCTCGGTGAAAGGAATACCCCAGGCCAGATCGGCGCCCTTGGTACCCCTAAGACCACAAAACTCTCCGGTATAGATATTTCCTGAAGCGAACTTGATAAGAATCCACTGGCTGCTCAATTTGGCCGCATACTTTCCGGGACCCGGAACAGCAACAAAAGACTCCTCAGGGGTCGTGGTGTTCCTGTTCAGAAGGTCAGCAGTACCCTTGTTCGCGGTAGTCCATATCGACTTTTCATTATCAGAAGCGTCAGCGGCATAAGGATACCATCCCTTGCCGGCCATCGCCCAATTGTCAAAACTCATATTATAGAGCTGACGGCCCTCGACAGGAGCATTCGGATCAGCATTTACTGCAATCAGTTTCCACTCGAATTCGCGGAATGCCATAAGCCTTACTCGCAGAGTATCAGACAAATCCACATGATCACCGACAGCCAGCTGAGACTCCTTGAATCGGGTCGGAACGGTATATTTGACCTTGGAAATCGTCAACGAATGCAAGTCATAATCCGCCGGCATCGTGACAGTCACAGTCAGTTTGGAAGTATTGATGGACGAACTTACCTGATCCTCAACTTCGAAAGACTCGTATCCCGCCACATCCTTCGGAATCATCATATCATTTTCTATCTCGCACCCTGTCAATGCCAGAATGACAGATGCGGCAACTAAAATCCTATTCCTCATATCCGCTACTTATCGCTACGTCTTCCAACCTGGAAATAATACATAATGGAAAAGCCCACACCCAGAAGGTTCGGCTTGAAAGTCGTTCCGAAGTGAGACAGCGAGCTGGTATATACCTGGTTCTTAGTCTGTTTCGTATATGAATAGTTACACTCCAACACGCTGAGAGACAGCTCGAAAGAAAGATTATTCGTAAGGAACGCTGTCAATCCCGGATAGACACCGATATTTAGAGCGTAAGAATCCGAAAAAGTTCCATCCTTCTCATCACCGTCCATCTGGTAAGACTTGCCCCGGCCCTTGCTTCCTCCGATTCTGATTTCATTGAACATGGCGAAGACGCGGCTGCCGAAAAGCGGCACATAGTTCCTGACCGCAAACTGGCCCAGATACTTTTGGCTCTCGAAATAATGGTTTGAGAAATCGAAATTGTTGTCAGTATCCAGACTTATAGAAGCCTTGTCCATATGCATTGACGTATAAGAATAGCCGAAACGGGCTCCGACCGCAGTATTCTTGCCGATGAAATAGAACGCGGCAGGAGAAATCTTGACTGTGGAAAGAGTACCCTCCAGTCCGGTTATAAGAGACATCAGTTCATATCCCACATCACCATTTCCGGCCGAATACCTGTTGTACGAAATGGATGTTCCCAATGTCATCATTCCCTTGGGAATAAAAACGGTGCTCGCGTCTCCAAGCCCCCTGTCAAACTTCTTTTCAGGAGTTTTTGCGAAAGACATCGAGCCAACTGTCAGCAGCAAAGCTGCAAATAAAAATTTTCTCATACAAATAGTTTACTATGAGGCACTCCGCCTATGCGTTCACCTCAGTTACGGACTCCGGAATACGGCATTGAAAGTTCGCCGAACCGGAATTCCGCCGCCCAAAAGGCTTCAATAAAAGGTATATATTCCAATATTACAAACTGCGAAAATATCATAATTTTTCGAACTATCAAAACTCATCGATAAACTCTAGTCCTGTCAAAGAATGGCGAAAATCCGTTTTTTTTCGTAATTTTGCACATATATGCGTTATCGGCAGCAGTTGACAAACACAGTTCCGCAGAGAGGACGCAAATGCGGCCGGAAATACCCACGCACAAAACAGCATTGACTTAAAGACATATGGCAGAAGAAGTACAGTACAATAACGACTCGATCAGAACGCTGGAATGGAACAAGCATATCCGCCAGCGCTCAGGAATGTATATCGGAAGACTGGGCAACGGAAACAACCCTGACGACGGTATCTACATACTCCTGAAGGAAATTGTCGACAACTCCATTGACGAATTCGCGATGGGGCACGGCAAGCAGATTCAGATAACAATCGAGGATAATACTGTAACCGTGAGAGACTTCGGACGAGGAATTCCGCTAGATTCAGTCGTAAAGGCTACAAACAACCTGAATACAGGAGGAAAGTTCGACGACAAGAGTTTCAAGAAGTCTGTCGGAATGAACGGTGTCGGAAGCAAGGCCGTCAATGCATTGTCATCTGAGTTCTATATCGAGTCCTTCAGGGACGGCGAAAGTTCATGGGCGAGATACGAGCGGGGAGAACTCCAAGATTCAGGAAAAAAGACAGGCGTTACCGAAAAGAACGGAACATTCGTGAAATTCACACCGGATTCCCAGATGTTCGGCAACTACGCGTACAACATGGATTTTGTCGAGACAATGATAAAGAACTACTCTTATCTCAAGAGAGGTCTTACACTTGTCCTGAACGGCACATCCTACAAATCGGACAACGGTCTGCTGGACCTTGTCAATGAAAGAATGACGGAGGAGCCGAAATATCCGCCGATTCACCTCGAGGGAGAAGACATTGAAATAGTCCTCACCCACGGCGACAGCTACGGCGAGAACATCTACTCTTTTGTCAATGGACAATATACCCGCGACGGAGGCACCCACCTCGCAGCATACAGGGAGGCTATCGCAAAGACATTCAAGGATTTCTTCAAGAAAGACTACGAGCCGCAGGACTGCCGTCAGGGCATCGTCGGCGCCATAAGCATCCTCATCCAGGAGCCACAGTTCGAAGGCCAGACCAAGACCAAGCTCGGCTCCACATACATGTGGGAGAAGCAGGAGCGCGACGAGAACGGAAACCCGGTGAAAGGCGCAGACGGAGCGATCAAAATCGACAGGGGCCCTACCATCAGGACTTTTGTCAATGACTTCGTATCCAGAAACCTTGACAATTACCTCTACAAACACAAGGACATCGTTCCTATCATTGAGGAAAAAATCAAGGACTCCAAGAAAGAAAGGGAGGATATCGCCGGCATCCAGAAAAAGACAAGGGAAAAGAACAAGAAGGCCAATGTCTATAACAAGAAGCTCCGCGACTGCCGCTTCCATTATTGCGACAAGCCCGTAAAAGGGAAAGAAGACGAAGGCGAGAAGTCAAGCATCTTCATAACCGAGGGAGACTCAGCGAGCGGAACCATCACAAAAGTCCGCAACGCGAACAATCAGGCCGTGTTCTCACTCAGGGGAAAGCCTATCAACAGTTACAAGGAGAGTCACAGGAAAGTGGCTGAGAATGAAGAGCTTAACCTTCTTATCTCCGCACTTGGCGTGGAAGAGGACCTCAAGAATCTGAGATACAACAACATCATTGTCGCAACCGATGCCGATGATGATGGAATGCATATCCGTATGCTGGTCCTCACATTCTTCATGAAGTATTACCCTGACCTCATCAGAAGAAATCACGTCTATATACTCCAGACTCCTCTTTTCCGCGTCAGGAACAAAAAAGAGACAAGATACTGCTACAACGACGACGAGAAGGCACAGGCGATCAAGGACCTCAAGACCGGCGTAGAAATCACACGATTCAAGGGTCTCGGAGAAATTTCACCTAACGAGTTTGTGGATTTCATCGGCGAGAACATGAGACTTGACGCCGTCAATCTGGCCAAGGACGAGTCCATCGCCAGTATCATGGAATTCTACATGGGTGACAATACCATTGACAGACAGAACTTTATCCGGAAAAATCTCCGCAGCGAGACAGAACTGGAAGATATAAACATTTAGTATCATCATTATGGAATACAAGATTACAAAATGGTCGAAATTCTGCGGTTGGCTCCTCAAGAGGATGGGCTGGAAAACCGTAGGCGGACCTGCTCCCGAAAATAAATGCATACTGCTTGGAGTTCCACACACATCGGCTTGGGACTTCGTCATCTCATACCTGTTCTACACCCAATTCGGAGCGATAGCGCACGTGATGATAAAGAAGGAATTCTTCAAAGGCCCCGTCGGCTGGTTCCTGCGTAAAGTAGGCTGCATCCCTGTGGACCGCTCAAGCGCAAGTTCAATGCTTTTCAGTCTTATCAATGAAATGGAGAAAGTGGATACTTTCCACCTTGCAATAGCACCTGAAGGAACCAGACACGCAACAAAGAAATGGAAAACCGGCTATCACATGATTGCAAAGAAAGTCGGATGTCCGGTTTACATGGGTTATTTCGATTGGGGAACCAAGTGCGTCAGCATCGGAAAGAAGGTTGAAATTACCGATGACGCACGTGCCGATACAGACAGGATCCAGGCCCTCTATGAAGAATTGCATCTGAAGGGCAAGCATCCTGAAGGTTATGTAACACACTAATATTCGACAATCATGAGGAATAGCCTATACAGAAAGTTAACCACGAACAGGGAGAATTACATCACTACCCTATCAAGACTTTTCGACTATGCGACCACTGCATACGCCAAAAGACCGGCTCTGACTTTCGTTGACGGTAGCCAAAAATACACATACGGCGAGTTCAGGGCAAAGAGTCTCGAACTTATGCATCTGTTCTCGAGATATGGTCTGAACGCAGGAGACAGGATTGCCATCCTCTCACAGAACATGCCGAACTGGACAGTTTCCCTGTTCTCCATCGTATCATTCGGAAGGGTTGCAGTACCTATTCTGCCGGACTCTTCAGAAAACGAAGTGACAAACATCCTGAACCACTCGGAATGCAAGGCGATTTTCATCTCGCAGCGCATGCTCCCGAAACTGAACGAGGATGTCAAGAAGAAAATGACTCTCGTCATTGACATTGACACTCTCGAAATCATATACAAGGACAATTCCGCATTCACTTGCGACGGCTGGGGTAAGGAGCCTTCACCTGATGACCTCGCTATGATCATCTATACGTCAGGAACTTCCGGAAAGGCAAAGGGCGTCATGCTCAGCCACAGGAACTTCTGTCACAACGTAATAGAGGCATGGCATGCGCAGAAGGCGAACAAGAAGGACAGATGGCTGTCAATCCTGCCGATGTCACACACTTACGAGATGAGTTTCAGCGTTCTCTATCCACTGTATGTCGGAGGATGCGTATATCACATCAAGAAGCTCCCTACACCGACAATCCTCATTGAGACGATGAAGAAGGTCCGTCCTACCATCATGTGCTCAGTGCCTCTCATCATCGAAAAAGTCTATAAATCCAGCGTAGTTCCGACCATCGCGCACAGCCGCGTACTGTCATGGATGAAAGAACACACGCCTAAGATTCTCTATTTCCTCATCGGCAAGAGACTTTACGCCACATTCGGAGGAAGGCTCAAGTTCTTCGGAATCGGCGGTTCCAAACTGGATCCTGCCGTAGAGGATTTCCTAATAAAGGCAAAGTTCCCTTATGCCATCGGATACGGACTTACTGAAACCGCACCGCTTATCACCAATGCCTGCGTCGGCAAGACCAAAGTCGGCTCGATAGGAGTTCCGGCCTATAACGTTCAGGTGAAACTGGACAATGTCAATCCGGAAACCGGTGAGGGTGAAATCATTGCGAAGGGTGACAATGTCATGCTTGGCTACTACAAGGATCCGGAGCGTACCCGTCAGGTGCTTTCAGATGACGGATGGTTCAGGACCAATGATCTGGCCTGCATGGATGAGAAAGGACGTTTCTATATAAAAGGTCGTCTGAACAACATGATTCTGGGACCTTCCGGCGAAAACATCTATCCAGAGGAAATCGAACAGGTAATCAACCACTTCGGCGGAGTGAACGAGTCTCTGGTCATGGAGAGGGACGGCAAGCTCATCGCCCTCGTGAAATTCGACGACAACGTCCTCAACTGGGACCAGGCTACAGAGGACAAGTTCTTCGAAAACCTCCAGGCCAAGAAGAAGGCCGTGCTGGACTACGTGAACAAGCATGTGGGCAAATCGTCCAAGGTCAATACTGTAGAGGTCGTCAAAGACAATTTCGAAAAGACGGCCACACAGAAAATCCGCCGGTTCAAGTACACCGGCGCCCAAGGTGATGAACCGAAGGAGACTGAAACGCCAACAACAGAAACAAAAGAAGACCAAAAGGACAACTAGATAAAGTTTCCGACTTGCGGAATTCCGGCAAATCAGGGACTTACGGAATCTGATCCAACAGCGTAAAAAACTCCGCCTTGCAGATTTGCGAGACGGAGTTTTTTAAAGCATGAACATCGGGGAAGGTGTCTGCCGAGGCAAAGCCCTCAGGTTCACCACCCCATCGCCGACACCTGCCGAGGTCAATGCGGACTTGGCGGCATTGTATGCGAGTTCAGGAGTATTGTTATGCTCACTGAGATGGCACAGGAATATGTTCTTCAGACCCGGATGCCAGAAACGGCGTATGGCAGCAGCACACTCGTCATTGCTCAAATGTCCATGTCCCTGGCAGATACGCATCTTCAGTTCATGTGTATATGGACCGGCGATAAGCATATCCATGTCATAATTGGCCTCTATCACGACAGTATCAGCCTCGGAAGAGTACGAGACAGCTTCTTCTGTCATCCTACCTATATCGGTCATAATCACGAACTTATGTTCAGCTGTCTGAATATAGTATCCCACAGTCTGAGTCGCATCGTGAGGAACAATGAAATACTTGACACGGAAACCGGCAATATCATTCCATTCACCCTCTATAAGTTCTTTCCTGCATTGACCCAAAAACGGAGAGCCGAATGCATGGGCCGACAATGCGGCATGCAGTTCCGGAGTAGCATAAACGGGTTTCCTGAGTTTCTTGCAATAAGAAGCAAGACTACGTATATGATCCATGTGGTCATGGGTCACGAGCACGGCACTGAAACTGTTTTCATCCAGCCCGTTGGCCGACAAAATGGTCTTCAGCCGTCTCAGACTGACGCCGGCGTCTATAAGAACCGCATGCCTCTGCTCGGCACCTTCCTGCGATTCGAGATAATAGCAGTTGCCGCAGCTACCGCTTGAAAGACTCATGAATCTGAGCATTGTATAATAACACTTTAAAAATTTCTCCTACTGCTGAGTTTCCTGCTCGCAGTATTTCTTGATTACTCCGTACGCGTCAGAAACTCCAAGTTCACCTGCACGGGACAAGTCAATGCAGCCTTTCTCCTTATCTTTCAGATATATAAGGACAAGCCCCCTGTTGAAATAGGCATCGCCCATGTACGGATATAGACTCAGGGCTTTCGTATAGTTTCCTATCGCCTCGACATAAGACGCGGAAAGGCATTGGAGATTCGCGAGATTGAACCAGATGTAAGGAATGTCGCCCACGATTTCCGCAGCGCTCTTCATATCCTGAACGGCATCCGAATAATCATAACTTCGGCTGATCTGATCGGTCACACGTGCCCTGGTAGTACCCTGGTCATCCATCGTCAGCGTCTGGACATTGTTCTCTATAGACGAGATGAAATCTATCATATCGGCACGGAGCACGCCCCTGTTCATCTGGTAGAAAGCCTTGTACAGTTTCTTGTATTTATCCCCTGTCTCCACTTCAATTGCATTGTCGTAATGTACCAATGCCGAATTGAACTGCTTGTCAGCGACATCGTAGAGGGACTTCAGGAATTCACCCTCAGCATCACCCGGAGGAACCGACCAAATCGCATCCGAGACAGCCGATGAAGAAGTGAAACGCACTGTATCAGAATTGGATATGACGACAGGAACCGGCGACTCGGCCTTGAACTTGTCTATAAGCGCATTCTCATAACGGGTTTTCAACGCATACTGCACATTGTCCCTCTCATCCGAAAGCTTGAACCTGTAAAGGGGACGCAACCTGATATCGACATCCCTGTGCTGAAGCATCTCATCATCGAAGTCTTTCTTCGCGAAATCAGCATCCAGAGCCAGAAGCGAACTGTACTTCTGGGTCGTGTCGGCAAAAGAGACCTCCCCGCTGCCCGTCTTCTCACGATACTCGGAAATCTTCTTCTGGGCAGTCTCATAGTCCTTCTTCGAAGCCGACTTCATGCCAAGCATATTCTCCACATACGACCTGTTCATATAGGCCTTGGCAAAATCAGGATAAAGGTCAATGGCCTTGTCATAATCTTCCAGAGCATCCCGCCATCTCTCCATATTCACGAAATAAGATGCCCTGTTGTAATAGGCAAGCACATTTCCCGGATTGATGTTGATTACCCTGTCCATATCCTGGAGCGCATCCTCGTAATTCCCGACCTGGGCATGGATGAGACTCCTGTTGTAGAGTGTCAATGCATTGCCCGGCTCATCCTTCAGCACCCTGTCCAAGTCAGCCATGGCGGCATTGTAATTATTTTGTTCATAATACATTATGGCCCTATTGAAATACGCGAATGTACTCGTACTGTCCAGACTTATGGCCATGTCCATATCAGCAATCGCATCTTCATACTTATGCTGTGACGCATACAGACGTCCCCTCCTGATGAATCCCTCAGGCTCGAAACGGTCCAGAGATATCGCCTTGTTGTAATCAGAAAAAGCCTTGGTCGTATCCCGCAGGAAAAGCCAGCTGGCACCCCTGTTCAGATACGCGGACGGGTCCTTCGGCTCCTTCCTTATGTACCTGTCGAAGTCCGCTACCGCCTTGTCGAACTGCTGCGCAAGAAAATACGTCACACCGCGGCTGAAATAAAGGCCAATGTAACCGGGGCGCAAGTCAATGGCAGTCTGGAGGTCTCCCAACGCCTTGTCATAGTCACCGAAACGGCTTTCGGTTATCGCCTTATAATGGTATCCTGAAGTGAAAACGGGATTCAGTCTCACGGAATTGTTGAAGTCCTTCTGGGCGCCACGCAAATCCCCGAGATTATATTTCGCGATTCCTCTGTAAAAATACGTCCAATAATCAGTACTGTCAATGCGCGCAAGTACATTGAAATTTTCGATAGCCTTGGAGAATTTCCCATCGGCAAGGGCGCTTCTTCCCCTGAAGAAGAACACATCCTTGTCATATTGCGCAAAGGCCCCCACCGAAAACAGCAGAAACAAAGCCAATGAAAGGAACCAATATTTAAAATTTCCTGAATTCATCAGAAATTCCTAATTTTGAAGTCATTTTCCAAAAAGGCTGGCTCTCCATGCAAGAAACAGCCGACACAAAAGCCCAGGGAAGGGCTGCGAAAGATTACAAAGATAATCAATTAGTAACATGAAAAAAATAAGTTGCCTCAGATTAAGAGAAGATTTTCGAGGATAGATCTGTTTTCGAAGAAGGAGTGTACTGGACGTACACGACTGATGAGAAAAAAGATATAGACCGAAAAGATTCCTTAAGATGATGCAGGTTATTTTTTGAAGGTTACTTATCATGCTCCATTAGTCGAAATGAAGAAAAAATTGCTCAATATAGTCCTGCTGGCTCTGCTGGCCATGCCGGCATTTGCACAGACAGTGCCGAACATCGGTGCCATCAGCAGCACCCAAGCCCACAATGTCGTATGGGAGACCAAGATTTTCCGTCAAATAGAATTCCTTTCCGACTCTCTGTGCGGAGGAAGGGCAACAGGAACACGTGGAAGCACAGAAGCGGCAGCATGGATCATGAGAAGATTCAGTTCCATCGGACTTATGCCGTGCGGAGACGCCTGGACCCACCATTTCTATGAACCGTTCGGAAGGAACATCATCGGTTTTCTTCCGGGCTCATCCAAACGCCACAGAGACTCATATGTAATCGTAATGGCCCACTATGACGGCCTTGGCACCCTGAACGGAGTGCTCTATCCGGGAGCGGACAGCAACGCCTCAGGAGTAGTGTCCATGATAAGCATCGCTGAAATGTTCTCTTCCATGAGACATCTCGGACGGGCATACGACAGCAACCTGATATTCGTCGCACTGGATGCCAAATCCGGCAGCATGAAAGGCTCCAGAGCATTGTGGAAGATGATTTCCGAAGGACTGCTGCAAGACCCCGTATCAGGCAAGGCAATAGCCCCGGCCCAGATCGGCATGGTCGTCAACATTGACCAGATCGGAGGCACTATGAGCACATTGAAATCAGGCAGGAAAGACTTCATCATAATGCTCGGACGCGAAGCGGCAGGTCAGGAGAATTCAGGACTCCTCAGCCTCTGCAACCTGAAATACGGGTCTGGACTCGAACTGAGCTATGACTACTACGGAAGCAAGGACTTCACGAATGTCTTCTACCACAGGGTAAGCGACCAGAAAGTATTCCTGGAGAACAAGATACCGGCGGTCATGTTCACGTCGGGAATCACGATGAACAACAACAAGCCTTACGACAACCCTGCTTCCATTGACCTGAACATTCTGAAAAGGCGCATCTGGCTCATGTTCCACTGGATCGAAAGGATATTGTAGCCCTGCAGAAATTTCGTTTTTCAGTTCAATGTTCTTTCACTATCTTTGTAGGTTGTATTATAATATAAGAAGAAAGATAATAGATGAAAGAATTCTGGCAGGTACTGGTAAAGTACGTAAAACCATACAAGGGATACCTCGGAGGCTCCATTGTACTCAACATCCTCTCCGCGATACTTAACATATTCTCATTTTCATTGATAATACCTATCCTTCAGATATTGTTCAAAATGAACGATACCGTATATTCCTTCATTCCGTGGGATACGACCGGGATGGGTCTGAAAGATATTGTCATCAACAATGCCTACTACGGCATCACTCTGCTCATCCAGACCAAGGGAGCGGCCATCACATTGTTCCTCCTCTGCCTCTGGCTCAGCATCATGACCTTGCTCAAGACTGCCTGCTATTTCGGCTCTTCCGCCATAATGATTCCTATTCGCACAAGCGTGGTAAGGGACATGAGGCGCGAACTCTACAACAAGATTCTCTCCCTCCCTCTCGGATTCTTCTCTGAAGAAAGGAAGGGCGACATCATAGCCAGAATGAGCGGCGATATCAATGAAGTGGAGAATTCCATCATGAGCACACTCGACATGCTGCTCAAGAACCCTATCCTCATCATTTTCTACATTGGCACTCTGATAGTTACCAGCTGGCAGCTCACAGTCTTCACCATCGTCGTGGCCCCGGTCCTCATCTGGCTCATGAGCGCACTCGGAAGGACTCTGAAAAAGAGATCGCTCCAGGCCCAGGCTCTCTGGAGCGACACCATGTCACAGCTTGAAGAAACCCTCGGCGGCCTCCGCGTCATCAAGGCGTTCATAGCTGAAGACAAGATGCAGGCAAGGTTCAACGATGTCACAGAAGCGGTCAAGAAGAAGACCGGCCGTGTAGCCACCAGACAGGCATTGGCACATCCTATGAGTGAATTCCTCGGTACAGTCCTCATCGCGATTGTCCTCGGATTCGGCGGAGTTATCATCCTCAGCGAAAAGGCATGGTTCGACGCTCCTACATTCATATTCTACATGGTCATCCTCTATAGTGTCATCAACCCGTTGAAAGACTTCGCGAAAGCAGGCTACAATATCCCGAAAGGCATGGCATCAATGGAACGTATCGAAGCCATCCTCAATTCAGAGAGCACCGTCAAGGAAAAGGCTGACGCCAAACTTACGGACGGGTTCAATGATTCCATCACTTTCGAGCATGTGGATTTCGCCTACAGTCCTGACAGAAAGATACTTGACGATATCAGCCTCACAGTGAAGAAAGGCAGCACAGTGGCTATTGTAGGTGAGTCCGGTGCAGGAAAATCAACGCTGGTTGACCTCATTCCACGATTCTATGATGCCACCGGAGGATGCATACGAATCGACGGGACAGACATCCGTGACCTCAAGATACATAGCCTCAGAAGTCTGATGGGAAATGTGAACCAGGAACCTATCCTCTTCAATGACACCATCTTCAACAACATCGCGTTCGGTGTGGAAAATGCCACAATGGAAGAGGTGGTAGCCGCAGCCAAGATCGCCAACGCACATGAGTTCATCATGGAGAAGGAAGAAGGCTATGACACCAATATCGGAGACCGCGGAATGAAGCTTTCAGGCGGACAGAGACAGAGGCTCAGCATCGCCAGGGCCATTCTGAAGAACCCTCCGATTCTGATTCTCGACGAGGCTACGGCATCTCTTGACACGGAGTCCGAAAGACTCGTCCAGGAAGCTCTTGACAGGCTCATGTCCACAAGGACTACAATAGCAATCGCCCACAGGCTCTCGACAATCAAGAACTCAGATGAGATTATCGTGATGCATGAAGGCAAAATCGTAGAGAGAGGCAAGCACGAGGAACTCCTCGAGCTGAAAGGATATTACAAGAAACTGACTGATATGCAAAGTCTTTAAGGAGGTATTCAAATGGAATCCAAGAAACTTGTGCTCCCTTACGTAGAGGGACTTGACAACGCTGTAAGCCTTGAAGAGTTTTCATCAATGCTGTGCAACGCTACTGCCGCGACAAAAGTCGCTACTCTAAACTGGCCGGATGATTTTCCATACTGCCCGGAATGTAACGTCAGGGCTGCATGGTGCGATAAGGGTCTAGGCATTCTCTATAATGTCAAAGGTCTGGACCTCAGAGCATTGGCAATGTCAGACAACGGTTCGGTATGGCAGGACAGCTGCTGCGAATTCTTCGTTTCCGACCCATGCGACGGAACGTATTACAATTTCGAGATGAACTGCATCGGAACCTTGCTCGTGTCGAAAAGAAAGAGCCGGGAAGACTGCGTCCATTATACCGCCGAGAAACTGAAGAAGGTCAAGAGGTTCACCTCTCTTGAGCGCAAACAGGTGGAAATCAATGACAAGGAATTCAGCTGGAGCGTGGGAATGTTCATCCCGTTCAGCCTCATCGGCATTGACAAGCACCACATTCCTACTTCTCTGAAAGCGAATTTCTACAAATGCGGCGACCTCACTGCGCACACGCACTTCCTGAGCTGGTCTCCGATTGACGTACCCAAGCCGGACTTCCACAGGCCGGACTTTTTCGGGACTCTGGAACTTGCGCCAAAGCCGGCATCGTCATTCGCCAGGATTATCTTCCCGCTGATGTTCATCTGCTACATCTGCGCTGTGGGTTTCCTGTGTTTCGGACACTTCGAGGACATGCCTGACGTGGCGACGACAATCTTCGGCATTCCGACAGACAAGGTCGTGCACTTCTCGATGTTCTTCCCTTTCCCGCTGCTGGCATACGCGACATTCGGAAGAAAGACCAAAGGAAGATGGAACTCCATACTGTTCATACTCGCCATCTTCCTTGTCGGCTGTATTCTCGGAATCGCCACGGAACTCGGCCAGGGACTGACTGACTACAGAAGCTGCGACATCAATGATTTCAGGGCTGATTCCCTCGGAATGGCTCTCAGTTCCGTATGCGCACTAATTATCGACTCGATAAGACATTCATCAAAACGATGACCAGAAATATATTTACCACCCTTGTACTCTGTCTCTCTCTCTCAATGCCGATGAAGGGGCAGAGTCTTGTCCTTGCACAGTACAAGAACAGATGCGACACGCTTAAGACACTTATCCAACAAAGGACGTCCGTCCTTGCCAATATCCAGCTCAAATCCGTTGCCAGGAAAAACGGCAGTCTGGATTTCTATTTTTCATCGGGAATCGGCGACATTCCATGGAGAAAAGGCGACATCGAATGGCTCAGGCATACCTTGCATGAGATTTCACCTGAAGCCTACGCCCATTATAAGATAGGAACCATCTACAGCGGCAGCTCCAGACTTTCCGACATCGCATTTCCGGAAGCCGGAAATGACGGACACCCTGCCGAGCACAAGTGGAGATACAAGGATCCTGTCAATGAAAACGGGCCGTCCATCGTCAGGAAAGAATACGGTCAGACCTTTAGCAAGGGATTGACAGGAAGGAATATAGCTCTCTGGCAGAGTCACGGAAGGTATTATGAGGAGGCAACACGCAGATGGGAGTGGCAGAGGGCACCTCTGATGACGACCGTAGAGGACATGTACACCCAGAGCTATGTCCTGCCTTTCCTCATCCCGATGCTGGAGAACGCCGGAGCCTATGTCATGACTCCACGTGAACGCGACACCCAGAAATATGAGGTCATCACTGACAATGACCCGGCATTCACAACTCCGAGGGAGGGTCTTCTCAGACGCAGAGGAAAATACAGCGAGGCAGGCAAATGGAGCGATGCCGGAATCGGATTTGCTGACTACAAAGAAGTTTACAGCGGCAATGACAATCCGTTTGCCAATGGTACCGTCAGGAAGGCTTCATGCATAAAAGCGGTCGAAGGAAACGCATTCGCAAGCTGGACGCCTGACATCCCTGAACGTGGGGAATATGCAGTCTATATCTCATACAAATCCCTTCCCAATAGTTCAGAATCAGCACATTACATCGTAAAGCATCTTGGAGGCACGACCGATTTTCTGGTAAACCAGAAGATGGGTGGAGGAACATGGATTTATCTCGGGACTTTCGAATTTGCAGAAGGTACCGAAGGTAAGGTAGTGCTGGACAATGGCACCAGAAAGGGTACCCAGTTTGTTCCTGGCTCCGTCATCACTGCCGATGCTGTCAAAATCGGTGGAGGTATGGGAAAGATTGCCAGGGGGAACAAGGATATGTCTCCTGAGGAATATACTACGTCCGGCCTGCCTTCTTTCACTGAAGGAGCACTGTACTGGATGCAGTGGGCCGGCATTGACACGACCGTTACCAGACGCTATGACAATGATTATACGAATGACTACGGTGACCGCGGCGCATGGGTTTCAGATATGAGCGGAGGCTCCAGAGTGAATCCCAAAAAGCCTGGCAAAGGTATTCCTATCGACATGTCATTCGCTTTCCATACTGATGCCGGGACTACTCCAAATGATTCTATTATAGGCACTTTGGCGATTTACACCCTGATATCGGAGGGAAGCCGGAAGTATCCGGATGGTGAAGACCGCATTCTGGGACGTCTTCTTGCCGACAACGTCCAGTCACAGATTGTTTCCGATGTCCGCGCACAGTATGACCCGAAATGGAGCAGACGTCAGCTTTCTGACAGGTCATACAGCGAAAGCCGTACTGGTGATGTGCCGGCTCTGCTGCTGGAACTGCTTTCCCATCAGAACTTTGCGGACATGAAATATGGTCTGGATCCCGGATTCCGTTTCACGGTCAGCCGCGCGGTCTATAAAGGCATGCTCAAGTTCATGAGCAGCAGATACGGATACAAATATGCCGTCCAGCCTCTGCCGGTAAGGTCATTCGCGGCAATCTTGGATGGAGACACTGCGGAGCTAAGCTGGAAGGAGACAGCTGATACACTGGAGCCTACGGCTATTTCCGAGGGCTTTATCCTCTATACCAGGACAGATGACGGCGGATTTGACAATGGCATAATACTGAACAATGTCAGGAAATCTGGAGACAGATACTGCATCAATGTTCCTGTCAGGAAAGGCCATCTTTACGATTTCAAGATTGTCGCTTTCAATGCCGGCGGACGCAGTTTCCCTTCCGAGGTTCTGAGTGTCGGCATACCTGAGACTGAGAAAGGCAAGACTGTACTTGTGGTAAACAATTTCGACCGAGTAGCTCCTCCTGCATGGTTCGACACCCCGACTTATGCAGGTTTCGATTCCCGTCTCGACGGAGGTGTAGCCTACAAAAAGGAAATCAATTTCATAGGTGAGATGTATCAATACCGCAGGGAGCTTCAGTGGCTCGATGATGACAATCCCGGTTTCGGTGCATCCTACACTGACCAGGCAGGAAAGCTCGTCAATGGAAACTCTTTCGACTACCCTTCCCGTCACGGAAAGGCGCTCATGGCTGCCGGCTACAGTTTCTGCTCTGCCAGTGCGGAAGCATTCGAGAACTGCAATCTCGACAGTTTCTGGGTCACTGACATCATCTGCGGAAAGCAGATCTCGACTCCTGCAGGTACGGGCAATGTCAATGCTGCCAGATTCCAGGTTCTTCCGGAGTCATTGCGCAAGGCTATTTCCGCCTGCACTTCTAAAGGAGGAAACATAATCATTTCCGGAGCCAATATCGGCACCGACCTTTGTGACCATATCTATCCGACAGTGGCTGACAGCGCCTATATGGTTGACTCTCAAAAGTTTGCCAAGGATGTTCTCGGTTACAAATGGCTGACTAATTATGCGTCCAGATCGGGCAAAGTGCAGAATCTTGGAAAAAGAAAGGAGACAATCTCTTTTTATCAGAAACAAAATGACTATATTTACCAAGTTGAGACGCCTGACGGACTGATGCCGGCTTCAGACAAAGCCTCCATCTTCCTGCGTTATACAGACACGGATATTCCGGCGGGAATCTTCAACGAAGGCAAAGGATACAGGACGGTGAGCCTCGGTTTTCCGATTGAAACCATAACCGACATGTCGGAAATGGAATCATTGTTCCGTATGGCATTTGACTTCTTTTACGAAGGAGAGAGAAACTGATAACCTTTATAATTATGACTAATAGAGAAGCTGAAATCATTGGACTTGTCCATAAGGAGGTAAAGCCGGCCTTGGGGTGTACTGAGCCGGTTGCCGTCGCTCTTGCAACTGCGCGTGCAATAGAAATCATGATGAGCAATGTCAATGGTTTCTCACCGGCTGAATCATCTTTTAAAATCAATGTTGAAGTAAGCGGAAACATCCTGAAGAACGGTATGGGTGTCGGCATTCCGGGTACCGGTATGATCGGTCTCAGGGTCGCCGCCGCATTGGGAGCCGTCTGCGGCAAATCTTCATACGGGCTGGAAGTCCTCAAGGATCTCGACAAGGATTCCATATCGGCCGCCAAGAAAATGGTCGCAGAGGACGGGGTCTGCATCAGCATTGCCCATGACTGCCCTAAACTGTATGTCAAGGCGATCATTGTCATTGACAATCACAAGGCTTGGGCTGTCATTGAAAATAAGCATGACAAGTTTGTCGAGACCGGTTTCGACGACAAGACTGAGGTTCTGGCGAAAAGGGGTGAAAGTCAATGCGAGAGCGCGGATGACAAGGAGACCCGGGATTATCATCTGACAGTCAAGGAGATCTTCGAATTTGCGAACACTGTCGATTTTCATGACATCGAGTTTATTCTGGATGACAGGAAACTGAATCTGGCTCTTGCGGAGGAAGGTCTGAAAGGTGATTACGGCCTCATGGTCGGAAAGACTATCCTGGCGTGCAAGGACGAGGTCTTCGGGGATGATTTCCTTTCTTATGCAATGGCATTGACAGCGGCCGCTTCTGATGCCCGCATGGCTGGCTGCACTTTGCCGGCGATGAGCAATTCCGGCAGCGGCAATCAGGGTATCACTGTCAGCATGCCTATCATCGCCTATGCTCTCAAGCACAATATTTCAGATGAAAAACTTGCACGAGCATTGATTCTGAGCAATCTTATTGCCATACATATCAAGGGGTACCTCGGACGTCTTTCTGCGTTGTGCGGATGCGTGGTCGCTTCTACAGGTTCTTCTTGCGGTCTTGTCTGGATTAAAGGTGGCGGATATGAAGAGGTTTGCTATGCCATCAAGAATATGATCGGAAACATTACTGGTATGGTCTGCGATGGCGCCAAGGTAGGTTGTGCAATGAAAGTTGCTTCCGGTGTTTCCAGTTCGATTCAGTCGGCTGTGCTGGCTCTCCAGGGAATTCATGCTTGCGAAACTGACGGTATCATTGACAAGGATATTGAAAAAACAATTGAGAATCTCGGCAGCATCGGTTCTACCGGCATGGAACTCGCGGATGAGTTGATTCAGAGGATTATGGTCTGCAAATAAAACTTAGAAGGACATGATGGATATTGATTTCGTTGTCACTTGGGTCGATATGGATGACCCTGAATGGAAGAAGAGTTTCCACAAAGCCAAAGGTACCATTGACAATTCCCAAAATCAGTTTTCGGAGGCGCGTTTCAGGGATTACGGGTTCCTGAAGTATTGGTTCAGGGGCGTGGAGAAGTTTGCTCCGTGGGTGAGGAAGATTCATTTCGTCACTTGCGGGCAGAAGCCTGAGTGGCTGGACACGTCAAATCCCAAACTCAATCTCGTGAATCATACTGACTATATTCCGGAGAAGTTCCTGCCTACGTTCAATTCGTCGATTATCGAGCTGTTCTTCAACAGGATTCCCGGAATCGCTGACAGGTTCGTTTATTTCAATGATGATTTTTATCTTACCAGTCCGACTCCGCCTACACGTTTCTTTGCTGAAAACGGCCTGCCTCAGGATATTGCGGCTTTCCGCTTCAATACTGGCATGAGCCTATGGTCGAAACTGCTGGAGAACAATATCCGTGTGATCAATGAGCATTTCAGCAAGAAAGATGTCCTGAGCAGGGATCATGACAAGTGGTTCTGCAAAGAGTACGGTTCCAAGGCCAATGTCACACGACTTCTCAGATGGTACGGGAAGTTCATTACGCTCGTTGTTCCTCACAATGCTCAGCCTTATCTGAAGAGTACTTATGATGAGGTCTGGAAAAATGTTGCACCGGAGCTGGAGGCCGTCTCTGTCCATCAGTTCCGCAATCCAGCCGATTACACTCAGGAGCTGTTCCGCACATGGCAGATCTGCAAGTCGAATTTCGAGCCGTACAATACGTACAAGGACACGAAGATGTTCCCGCTGATGGTGAAGCCTAAGCAGGCTGTCAAGGCGATCCGGGAGCAGAAGTACAAGCTGGTCTGCATCAATGACAGTGTGCATATCCGCAATTACGACGAAGTGGTGTCCAATCTGGAGGCCGCTTTCGATAGCATCCTTCCGGAGAAATCTTCGTTCGAGTTGTAGATGAACAATGACTTAGCCGGGATCAATGACTGCCGGCCTGAGAATTGAATTGCTGATGCGAACAAGTAAATCAGATTATTACGTCCGTAAAGATCTTTCTTTGCGGACTTTTTTATGACATGTCAGGAATCATTTGCTGGTCGCGATATCGTTCGTTGTCAGGTAACGCAGTACGGCGGAACTCACTCCGCTGCGCTCCGTTCGGCCCTCCTACCGTTTCCTGCGTCCTCGCTCCCGCGAGAACTTGTCTCCGGCAGGCACCTCCCACTTCCCGAGGCCGTGGGTTGGCCACGTCCGCCGTACTGCGCCACCTGACGGACGACATGTCGATGAAGAAAACGGTGTAAGAAAACGCCATTTTTTACCCCGTTTCAGAAATTTAGAAAAACAGTGAAAAATTGGGCCGATATTTACACCGTTTTTTTCACCTGACACCTAAACTCAGTTTTTCACTTTCACCTGAACTCACAGGATGTTCGTACTGGGCACACTATTTTGTTCGCTACTATACCACGGAAGGCAAGTTTCTACCAGTAACACACAGGATTACGGTTAGGGGAAAATGCTGTGTTCCGCGGTTCCGTACTTCTGTTGTGTAAGCATCTCGGAGTCACGTCCGTTGTCGGGACGGCGCCACATTGATTTTTGCAGCAGTTTGATTCTTAGGGAGTTATGAAATTCAGTGTGGATTAGTGGCCAAAAAATCTTCGGAAATCCACGCTTAAAATAAACGATACCTGATTATCAATGTGTTACTGAGGGGGCCGTGGCGTCGTCCCAACATACCATTAGAGAATATTCGTGATGGACAAAGCATAAAAAAAGTTTCCGAAGATTTCTCTTCGGAAACTTTGTGATCCCAATAGGATTCAAACCTATAACCTTTTGATCCGTAGTCAAATGCTCTATTCAATTGAGCTATGGGACCATTTCAGGTCTAAAGACCTGTATTATACTACTCGGTAGCGCCCTCTTCTTTGAGAACAACGAGCTTCTTCTCCTTAATTCTAGCCTTCTTACCAGAAAGGTTTCTGAGGTAGAAGATTCTAGCTCTGCGGACGTGACCGACCTTGTTAACTTCGATAGAATCGATGAATGGAGACTGGAATGGGAAAATTCTCTCAACACCTACTCCACCTGAAATCTTTCTTACTGTGAAAGTCTTGGTGAATGGAGTAGCACCGCTAGTCTGGAGAACTACACCTCTAAATTTCTGGAGTCTCTCTTTGTCACCCTCTTTAATTCTGTAAGTTACGGTAATTGTGTCACCGCCTTTGAACTTAGGGTAAGAAGCAACTTTCTCGTTTACAAAAGCCTGCTCTACTACTTTTATCAAATCCATTTCTAATCAATTTTTAAAGCGCAACGTTACCTTTAACTCAACGATTGTAAGAGGTTGCTTTGTTATTGGGATTGCAAAGGTAAGAACTATTTTTTAATCTGCAAACTTTTTCGACAAAATTTTCACAAATTTCAGAAATTCTCCTTCATCTTATCGAAAAGGTTCTTGTCTTCCCTGCTGAGATTAGGCACAAATGACTCACTCTGACGCATTGACTCGGCATCGTTTGCTCTGGGGAGTTTTTTGCTTTTCCAGGTAGTTTTCTATTTCTTTACTACCAAGGAACCGCACTTGTCACCACCAGATCTTTCCAATTTGCCAGACTTTTTCAAGGCCGTGAAATGATACTTGGCCCCGTCGTAAGTAAGTCCACATAAATCAGCGACTTCCTTAATGGTAAGAGTTGGTGAGGAACTCAGGATTGAATGTCTGGATATAACGCCTATACGAGGCAAATGACGCAGCATTCAGGTCTGCAACAGTTCGACCATCGACCATTTTCTCCGACTGCGTGCCAAATGCCTGGTCCCGGTACATGGCGGCAATCTCCATATCAGTTGCCCCCCTGTGCGTGTCCTTTCATGGGAACGGCGACTTTCAGGTTGATTGGAGATGGGGTGAATGGCATGTTGGAACTATCA